>Ga0099823_1003623_pt1 | contig 14730 bp, 8 predicted proteins | sample CowpearedBW_FD_76831 | JGI IMG/M metagenome (GOLD analysis project Ga0099823, IMG submission 76831) | Root nodule microbial communities of legume samples collected from California, USA - Cow pea red BW | ecosystem: Host-associated > Plants > Roots > Nodule | place: USA: California | collected...
ACACATGAAATTTTTTACACTTGTAAAAAATAAAATAATTTGAATATTTAGGTGTAGTGATTTGATGTATAAATTCAAAACAATTATTTTAACATGTATATAAGTTATAATTAAACTTAGTTACTAATTTGGTCTCAAATTGGAACTAACGAAATTGGATCACTTTAAAAAATTGGGTATTAAATTAAACCAAAAATTTAAATTGGGGTAGTAAATTGAAAACAACTATTACTACTGCCACGTGTCATGATTGTAAGTTTCCACATGGCACGATGATAAACTAACACGTGACAGTTTTTAAATTATTTGAAAAAAAAATTAAAATAAAAAAAAATTGAAAAAAAATAATTTTCTTAAAAAAAATTTAAAAATTTCATGGCTTGACACGAACACGGTATTAACTTCAATTTAACGGAAAAAACTAAATTGAATCTTCTTGGGTACTAAATTAAACAAAAAAAAAATTTGAATTGAACTTAACTAAAAAGTTGGATATCATATCTGTAATTATATTTTTTTTTTAATTTTCGCATTTTGATATCCTTAAAATTCATTATATCTTTATGCAAAAAAGTTCTAAAATAAGTTTGAACATCATCATTCTTAAACACGATTATGGCACACAAATAGAAGGTTCTAGTTACAGTGGTTTCTTTGCGAAGGAAATTATAAAGGAAAATTATAAATAGTACATTTTTTTTTATGAAACTGTAACCCAAAGTACAAACAGCCTGGCCAACTTCTGTAATTTTTCTCTTTTCTATTCCTCAACTCACAACTAAATCAATCAAGCACACACTGCATTGATTCCTTATTCATTTATACCCAAACTTTCGTACAGTGTACTTAATTTATACGTATATTACCATGGGAAATTACAACATAAATTCATTTAAATTACTTTTTTAGCTGTTACATTTGTACAATTTTTAAAATTCAGTCTTAACAAATTTAAAGGAAAATACTGGTTTAAATGTTTATACATACTTTTCAAGTTTTTTTTTACTGCCCTGTAGTTCTGTTTTTCATTACAAGAAAAATCACTATTTTTATTACCATTTGATATCATTCTTCACCATTATTTCTTTTTTCTTTTTTCTAAAAATGTAAAAATTAACTTTTGATAAAATTATTTTATCTTCATATAAGTTATCAAATTATGTCAAACAATATTTTTCCATTTTTTAATTATGAACGGAAGTATTCATGAAAATATAAATTATTTGATGTACTGTTCTCCACCGCATCAAATGCCGTCAACTGATGATGCTATAACAGCAGTTACAACTCGACCAACCATCTCTGACACCGTTTTCATTCTGAGCTGCACTCTGTTCTTTCTTTCACACCATACTAGTTGGACCATAACTCAACATTGCAATCAGATTTCATAATTAAAAACATAGAAAGAAACAACGGACTACTATAAGCAAGACGATAAACAAAAATAAAGAGGTGAATGGTGAAAAAAGCATTATAAACTTCTATGCAAGAATAGCATTTTCAAACAATTCATAATGGACTTAAATTTTTGTGTGACATTTATATTCCAACACCGTAAGGTAATATCGAAGATGTAGCAGTGGTTTCTACATTCACATGTGACAAGAAGTTAAGTTGAATCTGTTAAGTAATAACTCCACGAGATTCAATAGTAAACATTAAAATTCCGCTACCCATACCAGTAGAAAGGAGAAGGTTCTATGATGAGCTTGATGACAATGATGAGAGCTACCCCATTCATATCTCCACCTTTCTGCTCCCTCTCTAGAACTAACGACAAACCAGTTCATGATGGCTACCACAAATGTTCAACCAAGCCCATCAAATTCAAAAACTTGCAGAATTAATCAATTTATTCAGTGTTTACTGTTTATATATATTACTTTCATCATAAAAATAACGCAGAAAATGTCTAACACTGTATTCTATCTTAAATGTATTTTTTTTTCTTTTTACTGAATAACACTGTTTCTTATTCTTATTCCTGGAAAAGAAAAGGAAAAAGTAAAGCAAAGAGGGGTCGCATAGTGGAATGATGCAGAAGAGAGCACGACAATAAGAGAACAGTTGAGAAACATTTATACCATAATAAATACACTCCACCCATCGTCCAAACCCTTATTATGTTTGTTATAGCTCAACTGTGAGGGATAATTTGTAAAGTCCCAATTACTACTATAGCTACCACTTTTGTTTCTTTAACTCAAAGCACATATTCATCTCATCACGCCATGGATTTTCATGGCAAGGACACCCTCCTCAACCTAATGGAAACCGAAAAGCCAGAACCACCACAATCCCCTCTTCACCTTCATCTCCAAACCCACAAAGAGATAAGCGAACAAGACCTTCAGTTCAGTCCCCCAAGGCCTTCAAGCTCCGATGGCATGTTCCCTATCATGCCAGATTCACCATGGACACTTTCCCCTCTCCCAACCCCTTCATCTTCTTTGCTTTACCACTGCATCGCTTCGCTCCACCGCCACGAGGGTAACATCTACGCCATCGCTGCTTCAAAGGGTTTGGTCTTCACCGGCTCCAACAGCAGCAGAATCCGTGTCTGGAAGCAGCCGGATTGCATGGACAGAGGGTATCTCAAAGCCAGCTCCGGTGAGATCAGAGCCATTCTCGCTTATAGCAACATGCTTTTCTCCACGCACAAGGACCACAAGATAAGGATATGGACCTTCACCGTTTCAGATAGCTTCAAGTCCAAGAAACTAGGCACTCTCCCTAGAAAAACCTCCATCCTCATCTTCCCCTCCAGAGGGAAGAACACGCCCAAGCACAAAGATTCCGTCTCTTGCATGGCGTATTACCACTCCGAGGGCCTCCTTTACACCGGCTCCCACGACAGAACAGTCAAGGCGTGGCGTGTTTCCGACAGAAAATGCGTTGACTCGTTCGGCGCACACGAGGATAACGTCAACGCCATATTGGTGAACCAAGACGACGGTTGTCTTTTCACCGGTTCCTCCGACGGGTCGGTGAAGATATGGAGAAGGGTGTACACTGAAGACTCCCACACTCTCACCATGACTCTGAAATTCCAACCCTCCCCCGTGAACGCTCTCGCGTTGAGTTGCTCGTTCAACCACTGCTTCCTCTATTCCGGGTCCTCCGATGGGATGATAAACTTCTGGGAGAAGGAACGGTTGTGCTACAGGTTCAACCATGGAGGGTTCTTACAGGGTCACCGTTTCGCGGTGCTTTGTTTAGCCACAGTAGGGAACATGATATTCAGTGGGTCAGAGGACACGACCATTAGGGTGTGGAGGAGAGAGGAAGGGAGTTGCTACCACGAGTGTTTGACGGTTTTGGATGGACACAGAGGACCAGTGAGATGCTTGGCTGCATGCCTCGAGATGGAAAAGGTTGTCATGGGATTCTTGGTGTATAGTGCTAGTTTGGACCAAACATTCAAAGTTTGGAGGATTAAGGTTTTGCCCGATGAAAAAATGTGCATGGACTACAGTGAGCAGTGTGAAGCCCCGAGGGTGAAGATCAGGGACTACGATATGAGCCCCGTTCTGTCACCTTCCTGGGTGGAGAAGAAGCTTCAAGGTAGCTATTTTCAGTAGGATTATTAATGTAATTAATTAGTTACTAATAATCATCATTAATCAATAAAGATAACCGCAAGCCAAGCAAGCATTTCTGTTTCATCTTATCGTATCTTCTTGCTCTTACACTTTGATATCCAACATGCATGTAGTGTCTGTTTTTTTGTACTTTTGATGATTTATGAACACTTACGTACCAACGCTCATCCTTGGTGAGGTAGTGAAGAATGCAGCAAACTACTGCAGAGTGCAGACTTGCAATTAATGGTTCTCTTCGTCACAGAAGCTTCACTTCTATAATGTATCCATCCATACCCATACCGTTTCTGATCAATATGCGACAATTCCTGTCAAAATACGAATGAGTACAGTAATAACCACATAGTGTTAAATGAGTTTTTGTCAATTTTTTTTAAATATTATTTTCTTAAAAAATAAAAGTAAATAATTTGTGGTTGATGAGACTGCGCTGTAACAATACACAAGGACATCGTTTTTTAATATTTTAAATTTCCAAATACTTCATTTTATTATTTCAGATTAAAATACGTTTTACCTTTGATACTATATCAAATATCAAATTCATTTATATGCGTCAGTATTTATTAATTGGCAATATACATGTAAACTTTAACCGATTAAATCTCATCTACGTTACCTCAAAATTGATCATATATATTCTTAAGTTAATTTCTAAGCATGTTTTAAAATCTTTATAGGGATGGAACATCTTAATTTGGTTTATGAAAAACATATTTTTAAATCTGGTATCTAAATTAAGGATGTAAATAAAAAAAAAATTACATGTATGAGAATCAAATGAGGCTTATGTAATGAGATGATTAAGAGTAGTAAGATAATCTAATTTCATTTTACCATTTTCTTTATCTTATGACATTTCTTGTTGGATCAGGTTTAGAATCCGTAAAGAATCCGTAAGTAATTTTTTTTCTCCCTCAAATCAACAACCATAACATACCGGTGCAACCGTCAATAATTTTTTTTATTACTTTTTATTTTATTAATTTACATAACTGAAAGTAGGAATTATCTTGTAAAATATATAATTTCTCTATTCTTGTTCAGATAATTCATCTTCACCGTGTAATCATTCTAGTAATAGTTCATATATAATAATAGTATGTGTCAAAGCCGTCATGTAATGACATATATTTTAAATTGTCTTTTCTGTAAGCTTCTTTGATCTTAGCTATGGAATAACTTCTCTAACATATAAGAATATTTAAAATTGTATCATCAAACCATGAAAAATATTTTTTAGGAAACTTATTATTTTCAAACTTTAATTCAAAACTTGCATAATTACTTTTACAAAAATATAAAACAAAATGGTAGTTGTTCCTGCAAAGTCAGACATAGGAATGACAAAATTATTTTGGGTTAAATATATTTTTTGTCTCTTAATTTTTAGTTCATTTTGAAATTTTAGACCAATTTAGTCCTTCATCTTTCAAAATATGTAGATTTAGTTATTTTAATCAAATTTTGTTAAGTTTATTTGACATTTCAAGCGCCTTTCATATTTAACTTAACATTAAAGCAAAAATGTTCAAACAGTATAAACAACTCAAATACAACCCTGAAATGCATACGAAACATCAAATAAACCTAACAAAATTTGATTAAAAAGATTACATTCATGTATGTCTAAAGATGAAAGACTAAATTGGTCCAAAATTTTGAAATGAACTAATTTCAAAATTCACTAAAAGTTAATGGATAAAAACATATTTAACCCAATTATTTTTGCATGCAGGTATTTGCATATAAAATTCATTGTAGATAGTTGATATCCATGAATAATAAGTGCGAACATTATGTTATGCGAACTGTGAGTATATGTTACATGCAACAAATTAAAATTAAAATTTATATTTTATTAAATTAATTTTAATTAAAATTATAAAATAATTTATATTTTATTATGTTAAATTATGTTATAATAAATGTTAGAGTACCAGTAGCAACTGCACAACGTGAGGCCCTTGTTTATACTACTCACAGGGAACGTTTACCTTTTGAACAACCTAATTGGGCCCAATTACCTTTTAATCATGGTTATGTAACCTATATTATCACCTTAATATCGTTTTATTCCCTTTCTTGACACCGATCGGTCACAACAGTATTTGACAAACTCTAAGTACTCAAGTGGTTGTTGGTGCACCGTATAGCAATTAATGAATTGTGTCTATAAACATTAGAAGAAAAAAAAAGTGACGAAATCCATGTTGAATGATTATGTCGAAGTAAAGCAAAATAGTAAAACTCACCCTTTGCTATAATAAAGTAGATGAAGGATTTAGTTGTCATAGGTTTAGAGGAGAAAAATATGTATACAAAACAACTTTATTCTATAAATTAAAATTAAGTTATACATAAATAAAATTACAAAAAAAATCATATCGATTTATTAATGCTGAAGGAGTAAGTCAACTTAACAGAGAATGATCTCATCCATTATCCTAAATCCTTATTGCTGGTATGAACACCGTCGTCCAAAGACTGACTTAATTATGGACCAAGTTCGAATATATTAATACCGGGATTTCTTCTTACGTCTCCAAAAATTTCTTCCTTCCAAAAAATTTTAAATTCCCAAAATATGTTTTGACCAATTTTGAAAATGAGTTTTTAAAATGGTTAAAAAATATTTTTGAAATTTAGAAAATATTTGACAGTGCACAAAAAATCTTGGAGGTACAAGAAGAAAACCTCTTAATAGCTATTATCGGACTTGGTTATTAGGCCAACATACCAATGGTCATAGTCTGAATATGTTAACAGGGGTTTCTCCCTACTCCAATAATCTCTCCTGTATCCCCAAAATTAAATTTATTTCCATGTTTGTCCATGGTAAAAATTAAGAGTTATTATTTCTTTTACCGCATCTGCACCCCAAAACCATACACCCTCACCCTGCACCCCCAATAAAGCACTAAGAATCAGATTCCATGCACCCCCCAGAAGAATCTTTGACCTAGGTGTTGTGTTGCGCGTCTCTTCTCCCACAGCTCTTCTCCCACACCGCCTCCACACACTCTTCATCCCTCTTCTCCCATTCTCCCACAGAGCTTCCGCATGCTCCTTTTCTCCTTTTTCCTTTCTTTCGCGCAACTCCGCAGGCCCCATCTTTCGCTCTTCTCCATTTTTTTTATCGAAACGGATTGTGAAATCTGTTTCGCAGAATGCTGAAACGGAACACACATTCCGTTTTAATTTTATTTTTTTACCGAAACAGATTGTGAAATTCGTTTCGCAGAAAGCTGAAACAGAATACAGAATCTGTTTCCTTTTTTTTTCACTGCAACGGATTCTGGAATCCATCTCGGAGGAGGCTGAAACGGAACCTGGAATCCGTTTTGGTGTTTTTTTTGCTTTTTCACCGAAACGAATGAGGTATTGGGTGTGAGAGAGATTGAGGGTAGGGGAGCCATTTGCGGCACACGAGATTTCAAAACCAGCGCTCCCATAGTAAGGTTGTTGCGTTCCTTGGATGTAAAAGGGAAAACTTATAGATTGGTTGTTGTTGGGGCAGGTTTTGGGTGCACATGCAGTGAATTTAGGGTCGACTAGAGAGGAAGTGATTTGGGCAAGGAGGTAGAAGATGATGATGTAGGAATTGGTGATGCGAAAATAGAGGGGTTTCAGGATAAAAAATTGGGTGTTTGGGTTCATCATCTTTGAAGGGTTTTTTTCTTTTTGTAGGTGAGGATGAAGGAAATATGAACAGGGAGGAAAAGGAGTGTACATTCTCTCCCCGTTAACTTTTAATTAATAATCTCAACAAAGGATATTTCTTCATTAATTAGAAATGGTGCCTTCCAACAGGCAAGTCGTACAAGTTGACAAAATTATTCTGAAACAACGGTGTTTTTAGCTATTCAAAATTGGTTGTGACATATAATATTCAGGTTGGGAGCATCTTTGGTTATAAAAAAAGTAAATTTTTTTTGTGAAACTGATTACAGAATCCGTTTCACATTTTTATGAAACGGAATTCGTATTCCGTTCCACAAATATTTCAAATTTTTCGTGAAACAGAATACGAATTCCGTTTCAGAAAAATGTGAAACAGATTCTGTAATCCGTTTCACAAAAAAAAAATTGAAAATTTTGTGAAACAGATTACAGAATCCGTTTCACATTTTTCTGAAACGAAATTCGTATTCTGTTTCATAAATATTTCAAATTTTAATGGATGCACAGTAATGAGGTAATGAAACGGAGAAGAAACGGGAGAAGAAATAGTATGAATGGGGTACAGAGGAGTTGGCACGGAGTAAATGAAATCTATACCCACTTACCCACTTTTCACCTATATATTAATGAAGGATATAATAACAAATTTTGGGGGTGCAGAAGAAGCTTTGGAGGTACATGGAGAAGCCTTGGAGGTACATGGAGAAGCGCCCAAAAAAAAAACAAGTGAAAGAACATATATAAGCCCAGTGGGCTGCTAAAAGGGCCTGAATCCCAATTTCATTTTACACTTCGCTGGCCCGGGGTAGAAAACCCTAGTTACCAGTTTGTGCCCTCGCAGCTTCACGGTACCAAGTTTCAGCGATTACGATCTCGTAGAGCATAGGATAACATTCTACTATGGCTGTAAGTACCTTCTTCTTGCTCCCTCTCTCCTTCATCATCTTCCATGCATTTCATTAACATAACCCGCATCTCCATAACTGAGTGATTTTGATTTTCCCTCTGCTTCTTGCACTAAGCCATTGTTGTTTGAGCATAGAAGATCACAGTGTGTGATTGATTGTGCCTTCTTTTCTAATTTGTTTAAGTTTCTTTTTTACCTCGTGTTTTGCAGACTATACCAGTTAATCCCAAGCCTTTCTTGAATAATTTGACCGGAAAGCCAGTAATTGTGAAACTCAAGTGGGGAATGGAGTACAAGGGTATGTTTCTTTGTTAGGGATCATTTTCTCTACTGTTATTTTACTGCAAAACGCTTCGTTTCAGTGTTTATTCCTTAGGCCGTCTAATACTGAATGAATTTCAGTTTGTTTATCATGTCTTGAATGTGTTTTTTTTTTTCAGGGTATCTTGTTTCTGTTGATTCGTATATTAACTTGCAGGTATATATTTAAGTTAAATTCTGAGGTTTTTGTTCCCGTACAATAATCATATTTTCAGCCTCTTGTCTTAGTTGATTTTTTTTTAAAAATTTCTTAATATCTGAATTTCTCTGTAGCTGGCAAACACGGAGGAGTACATTGAGGGTCAGTTTACTGGAAATTTGGGAGAAATTTTAATCAGGTAATTGTTTTCCACATTAACCATTCTTTATGTCTAGTGGTTGTTGTGTTTTGCTATTACATTGGGGTGTTGTTAAACCCCTTTCGATTTTGTTGATTGAATTGAGAATGTGAAATTGTGTAAACATGAAAGCTAACTAGTCATGTTAGACTCTAGAGGTCCTCAAGTCATGAGAATTGAAAACTAACAGAAAAACATATCTTCCCTGCAATTCACTTTCATAATATGCTGCATAAAAATTAATTGTGTATCCTGTATGACCCACCTCATTTGATGGTATTCATATATATGCTGGAAATATAGAGATTTTTCAATAGCATGCTATAGAGGTGTAGTTGCCCTGGCCACCGTATGCACTGCGCAGTCTTACATTTCACTGTATCAGCCAAAATTGCTACATTTTGTATTTTACTGGTGATAAAAATCCCGAGAATGGCCTTCTATGTTAATGTATATCAGAGGGGTATTTGATGGAGATATTTTTTATTTTATTTTGTGTGCTGAAATGGTTTCTGCTTGTAGAAAACTCTTTCAAAGTTTATAACTATACCTCACTTGTCTCCTCTTCTACCTTGCGACTGTTGCACAAACCCAGTAGAACTCCATGTCTCATTCTCATTTTTTCAGTTATTTCTTGTAAACTTATTCTCTTATTCCCATCAATCTTCGTTTTGCTCTTAATGTTCTCTTTGTCCTATCAATCTTCGGTTTTGCTCTTAATGTTCTCTTTGTCCCATCAATACTTGTTCTCTTTGTCTCTTAATGTTTATTTCTTGTAAACTTTCTCTTATTTCATTGTTTGTATTTCTAGATGTAACAATGTTCTCTACCTTCGAGGTGTCCCAGAGGATGAAGAAATCGAAGACGCCGCAGAAGAATAGATTGATAGAAATTACTAATTGTGATGACAAACAGAACTAATATTCGTTACCTGCTTTTGTATCTACGGTGTATGTTTTTGAATCAATGATGATGCCTCGTGAATATTGGGGTGCCTTTGTGCAAGTTGTTAGCAATCCTTCTGGTGATTCTATATAAATCTGTTACTGCACCATGTTTCTCAAACTATTACAATACTATTAAGGACTGGGCTTAGATTTTATAGAATCATGCATCCCAATATCGACAAAATGAGTAATTTAGTCTTATTATTATCATAGAAAAAACTGACATTGTTATTGTTAACTGGCATTAAGGGAGTTCATGCATAATACATTATCACCAGGCACATCTAAATAGCATAATAAGGCAAAAGTCAAAATGAATTACAGTATTTATGGTGGTAAAATCATGAATTCTTCAAATTTAAAGATGACTATGTCATCTGTGTACCTAAGATGTAACTGGATGTGATTTTGTTCTATGAAATTATAATTTTATATTTTGTAGTTCTTGAATGTATACCCTCTTTCAGTATAGTCCTCGAACTAAAGACTAAAAGTACCAATACACGACTTCGATCTATTACATTTTTCTCTTGAATGCAAAAATTGGGCTTCGTAAGTGCCAACCTAATATCAATCATTTCCCTTTTTCTTGAAAGCAAAATTGAGTTTTATTGTAAAAGAAAATGATATTTTAATTATTTTTTTACTCACTTTTAACCTATTGCTTTAATCACCATTTAGAGATATTACAGGTTTTGCAATAAATAGAAAAAGAAAACATTAAAAGCTAATACTTGCTTTCTATTTTTGTTAAAATAAGTTTTTAACAATATTTATATTGTGCTAAATTGATTCACAAGCTTACTTTTATACGATTGTTTTGAATCCAGTTTTTATAAACTTTTCTCACACTACAATTTGATCGAATACATTATATATTAGATTTATCAATGTTTATTCACTTTTGTTTTATTAATTAAATATCAATCATAATTCTTCGCAAATCATTATTTTCTTACTCATTTTGTAGGGATTTATTTTGTAAATTTTGTAATTTTAATTTTAAAAAATTTGTGTTGTATTTTATGTATTTATAATTATATCTGTTTAAAATAAATTATATTAATATTTATATTTGTAACACTTTAGTGTAACCTATCAGTTGAAAATGTTAAATTATTGTAGTATAATTGTTTCCATAAATAATATTCATCATTATTTATATGTACACCGAACAAGTTATTTAAAGTCAAACATGGTATTACTCGTTGTTTTGTTTGAAAGAAAAAAATTAGAAATGTAGTGAGTTCATAATAAATAAGCAAGATGTTTAAAAAAAAGTTACTTATTGATCATTAACCTATCTATACGTCCACATAAAAAACAAAAAATTGTAATGTTTGGTAATTGTGCCTGAATTGGTTTTTTTGTGAAAATTGATGAAGAACTAACATAAAAGGGGCGAATAATAGTTTAGCAAAAACACCCGACAAATCAGGGTTAGGTGAAGATTAAGACCAATAACAACTTCCTAATGTGGACTTTCACGTGGGAACAAAGAAGCGTAAAAAAGAAAAGGAATAATGGACCCACAATTTGTGTTGTGTGGGTGAAATTTTGGGCATGTGCACTCAAATGGTAGTATGGTATTGGAACTTTAAAGTTGGGTAGCCTCATGCTTCATGCATCATAAATTTCTCTACCAACTTCCACACCTTTTCATACATCATAAATCTCTCATGTCTTAATTAATTTTATTTTAAACTTTAAAAAGTAATAATTAAATAAAATTAAAAAAAGAACTCTTAAAATTTGTATTGTCATAAATAGGTTAAGTTACTTTCTTTTGTTATCGTTTTTATTAACAAGTGTCGAATTGATCATTTAATTATTATTTTTCTTGATTTTTTTTGAAAAGTGATTTAATGTTCTCATTGTCCATCATTTTTCATGAATGGTGTTAAAGTAAAAAAGAGTTACATATTAACACGTAACACTATTTTTAATATTGTTTGTGAACTAATAGCTAAATTAAATTGAATATTTTTAAAAAAATTAGAATCAAATTGAGATATAATAAACTAAATGATCAATTTAACACTTTTTAACAAAAAAATAATTTAGCCTCATAAATATTGGAAAACCTTGTTTTGGTATCTAATATAAGGAAATCAGTTTAAGGTTAGGAATAAATATTAGTTTATTAGAAAATTTGAGATTATATAAAATACTAACTGATCTCAATTAAACATAAAAAAAATGAAGCTTTTGGTCTGAAATATGAGCGAAGATGTCTTAAAATTAATTTTAAACCGATTAACAATAATAGATAAATTAAAATAAAACTTCCATAATCTAAAAAATGTTATAAAAAAAGAAGAAGATATGTTTATATTTTTTAAATGAAATAATATTTACAATTTTATATTTTACCAAACCCATAGAAATATAAGTTAATATCCAATTTGTAACCTTATTAATTATAAATAGGAAGTAGGTCTAAACACTTAATTTCCTCACTTGATATGACCAAATTTAGTGGACAATCCTAATCTTTCATTTTAAATACGGTGTTCTTTAGTTTAGCATTACTTTGTACTAAAACAAAACTGAATTATTATATAAGAGAAAAATATATTTTTCTTTGATTTTTTTTACCTAAGTAAATAAGCAATACAAGATTAGTTAACTCTTATTTTGCGGTAAAAAAAATATTTTTCTTTTAACATTTCAGGATCACGTGCATTGCCCTGTCATGGCGAGGACATATCTATGCAACATTTAATATTTCTACTGTTCCCTCTCTCACATGCTACAACTACATAACATTATTGTGTTTCTTCTATTCATATTAACAAGGAAAAAACTATAGCATCGATGGAGAGAAGCATGATAAAAAGAATTGTTTAAATTTGTTATGAAATTGTTGAACTAAATTAAATGTGTTTTATTGCTTATGCTCCATCGCTGCATCAAGTGCGCCACTAATTGTCATCATTATTGGTGTGGAAGCTAACAATTACTTTTTCACTGTGTTTCAGTTTAGGATTAAATTTTTATGGAAGAGCATAATAAACATTTTTAATGTAAAACTAACTTTCTGTTGTTGTTAAGTTTTGGGTCAGTTAGTGAAAGGTCCAAGTCAGTCACTTGTTTTCTCACATCCAATTTTCCCCTTAGTTTCATACTTAGTTTTTTTTTTTCATTTATCCAAAAATCAGTTCTCACTCTTGCTCTTCTTAGAAAAAAAAATTTAGAAACTCAACTAGGACAATTGCGAAACCATCATTCCAAGTAGCGGAACGTTCTTTTCCCATGTAAGTTGAACAAAAATCTCTTATAGTTTTTTTTTTTTTTTCAGTTCCGAAGTGTTAGTCTATTCCTGATTCGTGATCATAAACCTCATTGTTTTTTCCCTTTGTTCTTGTTTATCAGCTTCTTAAGCTACATTATTACTGTGGTACTCTTCAGTTAGGGCTCTCTCTCCGTAGTTTGTTTTCAATTTTGAGATAAGAGAAACTAGGGTTTTAAAATTTTTAACTGTCTTGCATGTTGCTATTTCTAGTTCTGATTCGTGCTTAAAATGTCGTTTTGATGTCGGTGAGTGTGTGAATATAAATTATATGTTGTTTCTGGCTGGATTAAAGGTATGCATGCGCGAGCAGGTGAGAATCGGCTAATATCGCCAGGTGAGAAACTTCTAGCTTAAGCGAGAATAGCAGAAAACTTCCCTTTGCTGGTGCTCAAGTTGTCACTCAAGCGAGAACTTTCGCCCAAACAAGAGTAGTCTCGCCTAAGCGAGAAAGTCTATTGAGTTTGTATTGTCCTTCTATTGAGTTCTAGCTCAAGCGAGGAGATTCTGGCTTAAGCGAGGGGACTTTGTCGCTTAAGCGAGATCTCCTAGCTTAAGCGAGAGTGAGACAGAGTTGTTTTAAATTTGTTGATTTCGCTTGTGGCTGATTGAAGTATTCTTAAAAGCATGAATATGTGAGAATGCATGTATGATGAGATATTCTTAATTGAAATTGCTATGTTTGGTCTGAAATGATAATGAATGTGTGAGAATATGTATATATTAAATAATGATCGACAAGAAAATGTGATCAACAATATTTCATTTGGAGCATATGAGTTTGATAAGTTTGATAAGTTTGATAAATACTTAGTATTTAAGCTTATTAATCTTTCTTATTTGCCTTTATTTCACATGTCTTGTGTTTATTTTTTGAGAGAAGCCATTAGTGTTATGTGTTTTGTTTAGTTAGGAATATTTTTTTTCTTGAGTCATTGTATAGGAAATGGAAGACTAAAAAAGACTAGAAAGTTGTCTGTCAGGACCATCTCGTCCGCCCAAAACTCCACCACTCGCCCAACAAGAAGTATGTCTCGTCTAACGAGACAGAGTAGTTGGACTTGTGTGTAACGGCTCGCCCAACGAGCAGATAGTTTCTTGGTTGGTTAAGTGTCGAGAATGAAACGAAATGAGTAGTTCTTTGGTGTGGAAACGCAAAGAAACTCGAAAACTTCGGTCAAGGGCACTTTTGGGACAAAACTACAACAAATTCTTTCATTTACTCGTGTGAATTCACCAAATTCGTATGTTCTAGATGATTAAGAGTAGTTAATCTCCATTTTCATTAGGATTTGATGTAATGAATTCATACTCTATGTAACTTTTCTTATGCAATATAATCTCTTTTGTATTCAATTGTTCTATCTTGATTATTAATGTGTATGATGGGAATATCATGCAATTTGTTGTTACCGGATCATTGGAAAATGAATTGCAACTACACATGGATAGAACACCTAAGAGTAATGGTTCTACGCATAGACATCATCTCTTGGTCATTCTAGAAATTTGATCTTAATGCAAATTGTATGTTAAAATGGCAAAGGAATTAGAGTTTTAAATTAACATATGGTTTAGAACTTGGTTCTAAAGAATTAGAGTAGGTATGCTTTTAACATGAGTGTGAGTACGTTAT
>Ga0099823_1003629_pt1 | contig 14719 bp, 9 predicted proteins | sample CowpearedBW_FD_76831 | JGI IMG/M metagenome (GOLD analysis project Ga0099823, IMG submission 76831) | Root nodule microbial communities of legume samples collected from California, USA - Cow pea red BW | ecosystem: Host-associated > Plants > Roots > Nodule | place: USA: California | collected...
CTCTCTCTCTCTCTCTCTCTCTCTCTCTCTCTCTCTATTTTCTGAGTCTGTTTTGAAGCTCAAACAGAAACAGCATGGCAGAAGTTCTGAGTGAAGAACAGATTGGTGAGATCAAAGAAGCCTTTGGCTTGTTTGACAAAGATGGAGATGGTGAGTTTCCTCGGAATGAACCAATGCTTTTTATGCATTTCACTTTTTCTCTTTTTCAGTGTTTGTTCATTTCACAAATATAACAATTCACAGGGTGCATCACTGTGGAAGAATTGGCCACTGTTATCCGATCACTGGATCAGAACCCAACAGAAGAAGAACTCCAAGATATGATAAACGAGGTTGATGCAGATGGCAACGGAACCATAGAATTTGTTGAGTTTCTCAACTTAATGGCCAAGAAAATGAAAGTAATCTTCTTATCTATGCTCTTAATATTACATTCATTTCTCTTTCCAGAGAGATTAATTATTAACAATATCCATCTCATTTTTTCTGATTCAGGAAACCGATGCAGAGGAAGATCTCAAAGAGGCCTTCAAGGTGTTTGATAAAGATCAAAACGGTTACATTTCAGCAAGTGAGGTATATTATATATACCAATTTTTTCTTTGACGGCAATGTGAAATCAAAACCATTCTAAGGGTTTCTTTCTTCAAAGTTGAACAAAAAGGAAGTAGGGTCAATATGTTGCAAAATGCAAACTAGATTCCAACTCATGAATCTCTTCCCTTTTCAATATTTTTCTATAAATGTGCGTTTACTTTTATGGCTACGTAGCAGAAGCTGCATATGCATATGCAACTTTTTTTTTCCTTATAAAATTTCCACGTCAAGTTTCAACCCCTTCAATTATTCATATTCATGCGGTGTCACTTTTTATTTTTTTAATTTATCTATGCATAATAATATTATGTGAAAAATAAAATTAAAATTGTTGGTTTGTTATGCAGTTGAGACACGTTATGATAAATCTTGGTGAGAAATTAAGTGATGAAGAGGTGGAGCAGATGATTAAAGAAGCAGATTTGGATGGTGATGGTCAAGTTAACTATGAAGAATTTGTGAAGATGATGATGACCATTGGATGAAACTTTCATATCTTTTCTTATTAATGTTTCTTGTTGTACTAATGTAGCGCATATAATTTTTTTTTTCAGTTTAACATTCCTTAATTATGTTTTAAAATTAATTAATCTAATTAAGAATTGCTTAAATTGGACTCTTTCTTTCTTTCTTCATATGTTAATGTATGCTGCAATTTACTTTATTTCATATTATTATAAACTACTTTATTTTATTACTTCTTTTAATTCTAAGCATGAATTAAAATATAAAATTTTTATTTCGATTTTACGATTTAATTAAAAACACATGAATAATACAAATATTGCCACAATTAACGAGCAATTAAATTAAGTTTAAACGTATAGGTTGACGCCATCCGGGTCGAGTTAAATGAAAAGTGAAAATATTTTTATAATAAATTAAAAATTTAGACTTGATTTTCCTATGACCGATTTATTTAAGTTGAAGTCACAGGGAACGATTTAAAAAAAAGAAAAAAGAAAACAACAATATTTAATTACAACGACAACATTAAATTATAACTTTAATTTACTTGGAATTGTGTATCTTGTTCAAAAACTTTAGAATTGATATATAAAAATAATGCTAAAAGCACGTCAAGTTTGAAGATTGAAAAATAAGTTACACATTTAAAATTTCTAAGTCGTGATGTATTATTACTCTTCTGTTCCTTAAAAGTATTCATAATATATGATACAAAATTGTTACAGTAAAACAATGTCAAAGTGTAATTTTTCAACTTTTATCATTATTATTAATATTATTTAATTCATAATATTTATTTATATTCTTTATTGTATCTTTTTTATTTAGAATGGTCTTAATATAAAATATGACCAAGTTATAAAAAGTATATAAAAATATTATTTAACATTATATTAAGTCTTTTTTTAAGGTCCCAAAATTTCTGCAATAAATTTTGTTGACAAAACATTGTTGCTTAAACACAGTCGTAGTCAGATATATTTACTCGGGTTGTGTTTGACTTAATTATCACACGTTGAATAATAATTAAAATAGAAACATTTAATTAAGTTAGAAAATATTTGGAATTAATAAATAAGCTTAATTATTTGATACTAAAACTTCAAGTAATTCTAATTTAGGATTCCTAAATTAAAAATAAATTTTAGTGGTAAATATGGGAACAAAAACAATTTTACTCGTAAATTCTAAATCTTTATATTCTAATCACAACACTAACAAAATTAATAAAGCTTGTGCTTTCTTCAACACTGTTCAAGTGATGATCATGAACACAACACCCTCTGAGAACTTCTGAGAACTTCTTCAACCAGGGCTTTCTAAATGGCAATGACTTTTCGTAGTTTCAAACTTAATCTCTAAGATCCAACCACCCTACAAACATGTCTTTTTCTTGAAACAAAAGTACGACATATAACAACAGTTGACACAGTGACTGCTGAATGAGAACCCTTTCAGCTTTTGCTGTTCAACTTTGACCTATAAAACAATGGTTGCTTTGGAGTTGGACACATGTGCTTTATCATCAGAAAATTTATGGAGAAATTTGTCATTTTCTCCACTTCTTACAACATCATCTCTTTCTGATGTAGCCTTGGGATACACATAAAACAAATAAACAACACCCATTCATATTAGTTGTTACACTCACTTTATGTTTACCATGTTTTCTCCAAAGATAATGTCTACAAGTCATACTAGGTGGTGCCTTTAAAAAAGAAAAATGTGTATACAGAGCTTGCACTTAGCTGTCTTTAAGCCAATATTATGTCTCATATTTTTCTAGTGTTCTAATGTCTCATTACCAAACTATAATGTCACATTTTGTTGCCTTTGATTTTTGAGTTCTCTTTTCAGATACATGTTCTTTTGGTCAACAGTTTTTTAATTATGCAGATTGATGATTACATATATATATATATATATATATATATATATTCGTTCTGTTGTGTTGTGTATAAAAAATTCAAACACAAGAATGAGGTTTTATGAGTATGATTGTCCAAGTTCACTGTGGAAGAAAAAAAGAAAACGTTACAACATACAATCAAAAGCAGAAAAGTTTTGGTGTCTCTACATCTGTGAAATCTCTCAAACAAAGTTAAATTTCACAAGGAACCACTTCATCTCGAACTTGCATCAGAAAATAACCACGGAAAACAATGATCATGGCTGCTGCACTGCCCCCTCTGTTGGTTGAACTCACCATGATGCCAAATTGCTCATCAGAATTCTCCAGATCAAAACTTCACTTTCAAAAAAATAAATTACAAGGCTTTAAATTGAAGTCACAGTTGCAGTTTCTTTGCAATCTTTTATATTAGGGAGGCTTGTGGAGAAATGCCACAGATGTGGTTGCACTTGCTGTCACATTGTGGTCTTGAAATCTTCAAAACCTTAACGTTGTAGCCACCACTGCAATTGTGTTCTGTTTTTAAAACCTTGATAAATTAGAAAGAAACTCACAACACAAAAGAGAAAAGTAAAATAGAATTGTAAGTGTAGTTCTCAAGGTACAGTTGCACAACACATGCAGCTGCTGAAGAAGGAAGACCTAGTCTTTCGCTTATCTTTTTTAGGTGAAGTAGATGACACTGTATTCTTTGTGCCAGCATGGTTTTCTTGTATCCGTGACATGCCTAGAAGATGAGCTTCTTCCTCTTCTTTTAAGAGGCCTATGAATGGAGCTTTAGATTTTCTAGAGTAACTTCTTTCCATAGTAACTATTTTCTCTTCCACTGGCATTTCTTCACTGTGTAACATGCACTGCTCATATTGAGCATGAGGCATTGAGTTGATGAGATTCAAACTGGTCTGTTTTGAGAAGCTTTCATTTGCAGACTTATTCTGATGAAGCAGTGGAATCTTATCTGATTCTCCAGGCCTTGCTTCCTTTCTGAGGTTGAGATTGAAGCTTGGTGACTTTTGCATCTGACTAGAGGTGTTTGGATTGTCAGGGTTTGATTCAGTACTGAGCCTTGTTATGCTTTCCCTTGTTTCATAGCCACCATTTTCAAATATGGACTTATTTGAATATGGTGCAATACTGGACATGGTAGCTGTAGAAGCTGTTAGTTCTGCTTCTGTATGTTGTGAATCTTCTTTACCTTCTTTCTCAAATGCTTCTTTATCATCCAAGTTCAGAGATGGAACTGTTAACTCAGAAGAATTAGAGTTGTCAATGGTGTGGCCAGAGTTTCTGGTCTTATTTGTTTGCTTGCAACCTAAGTTTGGCATGCTGGTAGCAGTAAAACTTTTGTCTTGCTTTACATTGTCCTGATGGTCATCATAGAAATGCAACAAAGAGGAATTATTTTTCAAGGGAAAAGATTCTTCCTGATTTATAGTTACCAGATCACAATTGCAGTGTTCTGACATTTCAGTCCCCTCAAAAGTATTTACCAAGACATGTGAAATTTCTGGATTTTGATTTGTTTCTTCAATTTTGTTCTCGTTCCCTTCCTCATGTCTGCAATCAACATCAGTTAAACCTTCAATAAGAGAAATCTTTTTGGCTTGAGGAACCACATAATGTTTTTCTTCTGAAGTAGCACCAGTTTCCTCTGAAGTCTTGTTGGAGTTGTTAATAAAATCATCGAATGGTACTCCATTCTCAGTGACTTTAGGTTCTTCAACTTGATCATTGGTGACAAGCTTGGAGACATTAGAATCAAGTAACATATTTCTCTCTCCATTGCAGTCCCCATTAGACTCTACTGACACATCACATATATACACCATATTGTATTCCTTCAATGAGTCTTTCATGCATTGATCTGGTTTGCAATCTTGTGAATTCTCCATTGATCCACTTCTGCTTAATATACTTTCTCCATGTGGTACCTTGCAATTTTCCTCATGGTCAAGTTCAATTGGACTAACCACAATGGAATATTCAAGAGGTGAGGTTTGGGAATCCTCAGTAGTACACTTTAACTTGGTCAATGAATTACCATTTATGGTGGTGTCAATACTTAGGGAATCAGATGTTGTATCCAACATGTCAGTACATAATTCTACATGGGATTTCATTTCTTTTGCTAAGTCATCATCCTTAATCTGCTCAGAGTGAGAATTAGTATCCAACAAATTATGTTCTAGGAGTGAGTCTGTGCCTACAAATGATTGTTCGGAGAGAAATTTGTCTGGCTCATCATTGTCAGAATGTCCACTTGATTCTTGAATCTCTATATCATTTGACATGTTCACAGCACTTAATGTTAAAACCGTTGTTTCCTCTACATCTGCTATAATTCAAAACAAGACAACAAATACATCTAAAATTTTCATTGTGGCTTACAATCTCTGATAATTTGGAAGCATTTAACATTAAAATCTAAAACATTTCAACAAGTAGGATCTAATCAGGCACTATAATCAAGTAAATCTGGATAAGGCTATCAAAATATTGACAGAATTGTCCTAACCTTGTTGGATTGGAGGCTCATTATTAAGCTGATGATTATATGTTAGCAATATTTCTTCTCTCAAGCATGACTCTTCTTGCTTCTCGTATTCTTCAGTGCCTTCTAGTGAAGAACTTGACAAGATCTCAGAGTTTGTAGCTTTAGCTTCAACTGATCCATCGTTTGAAGTGTCAGATTGACCGACTTCGATTACAACACCCCCTATAAAAGCAGAATCATAAGTCTTTTTTATAAATTACTCTTACAATTTGGCTTCGTACCTAACTAAACTGGTATTAATCAGTTAACTAAGACTGTCAAAATATTAACAGAATTGTTCTAACCTTGTTGGATTGAAGGCTCATTATATGCCACTAACAAGTGTTCCCTCAAGCAGGTCTCTTCTTGTTTTTCATATTCTTCAGTGTCTTCAAATGATGAAAAACTCTCAGAGTTTCCACCTTTTGCTTCAACTGCTTCATCATTTGGAGACTTTTCAGGTTGTCTGAAATCAGATATTTCATCCCCTATAAAACAAAATTATTAAGTACTTTTTTCATATATTACTCTTAGAATAAGGCCTGACTCAACTGGAATTAATCAAGTAAATGTAGACAAGAGTCTCAAAATATCTAGAAAAAGTCCTAACCTTGTTGGATTGAAGGATCACTGTTGAGGTCATGATTGTCTGTTACTAACATGTGTTCTCTCTCGCGTGTCTCTTCTTGCTTCACAAATTCTTGAGTGTCTTCCAATGAAGAACTTGACAAGATCTCCAAGTTTCCACTTTCAGTTACAACTGATCTATCAATTAGAGACATTTCAGGTTGTCTGACTTCAGTTATTTCATCCCCTACAAAACAGAATCGTTAATAAATTACTTAGACTTTGGGCTTAAGGCCTAACTCAACTTGGTTTAAGAAAATGCGGATAAGAGCTATCAAAATATTAACAGAATAGCCTTAACTCCTAACCTTGTTGGATTGAAGGCTCATTATTAAGGTGATGATTACATGTTTCTATCCAGTGTTCTCTGAAGCATGTCTCTTGTTTCTCATATTCTTCAGTGCCTTCCAAAGACAAACTTGACAAGTTCTCAGACTTTCCAACTTTAGCTTCAACTGATCCATCGCTTGGAGATTTTTCAGGTTGTCTGACTTCAGTTATTTCATCTCCTATAAAACAGAATTATGAGTAATTTTTTTAGATCACTCTTAGAAGTTGAACTTACAATCTAACTCAATTTTACAAAACTTATTTATAATAACAGAACATCTGAAGTTGGACAAATGTTGTCGACACATTAACAACACCCTTTCATGCCTATTAATTGGCATCTAAAGTATAGACAAACACAGGAGACCCAATAACAGATTTTGGATAGACTTAAATATCATTTTAAAATTTGGACTCACCAAACTCAATTCCACAAAATCAGTTTAAAGCTTATAAAGACTAGATCACATCTAGTCTAAGTGAGATTTGAACAATCCGTATTAGTTATTTTATAAGCATCATTATGAAAGAAATTACTAACCTGAACCTTCAAAAGAATTTGTCAACTTCAATGCAGCATCGGAAGCTGAGATGATAGTTTTTTCCTGAACATCTATGCTATTGACAGTAGGCTTTACTGCATTAGCATCTTGTTTATCTTCCTGAGTTGTTTTATCATCAAATTCACTTGTTTCATCATCAAAATTGAACCTTGTTTCTATCTGTAGTTGATCAAATTTGTCGTCAATTGTTTTGTGCTTTTGATGATTTACATTAACATCATCCTCAGGGTCATCTTCTTCCAATAAATCATTTTTAAGTGAACTTATAGAATAGTGGGAAGTCATTCCTGTAGCCTTCTCCTGAACATCTTCAACTTCAGCAGTTGGATGTATTTTATTTTCCATATTCAAGTCATTTTTGCAAGTATCTTCTTCCAACAAATCATTTTCAAGCGTGCTTTCTGTATTGTTAGAATTTAGCCCTGTGACTTCATCCTGAAAAGCTTCTGCTTCTCCCTCCTGAACATCTTTGGCTTCATCTGATGGAATCATTTGCATGTTTTCTTTCATACGATCATCATGATTATCTTCTTGCATTGTCACTTTTCCAAGTTCAGTTGTTGCATCTTCGGAAACAAGTGCTGCTTCACCTATCTCCTGAACAACTTCAGCTTCAGCTGTTGGAGGAGTTTGATTTTCCATATTTACATCACTTGCACGAGTATCTCCTTTCATTGAATCATTTTCAAGCACTGTTGTTGCATGGTTAGAAGCAAACCCTATAGTTTTCTCTTGAGAGTCTTCATCTGTTGTAATTGTTTGAGCTTTCCCTTTTACATCTTCTCCATGACCTTCATCCTGCCATGTATCTTTCCCTGGTTCATTTGTTATATCAATTGAAGCTTTTTCCTCAACATCTTTGGCTATAGATGTTTCATTAGTATCGCCTTGGAAACCTTTTTTCTCAGCTTCACCTATGTTATCTTCCTCTGCAAAATGGAAAATGAAATTAAGAGTTAAAGATAGGAAAAATTGTACTGTAATTAACCAAAATTTCTTCAGGAATCCAAAAACATGTACCTTTGATAGTAGATGTGTTGTTATTACCCATTTCGTTGCCCATGCTCAGCTTTCCAAATCCTGCAATATAACCAATGTAAAGAGATTATTATGCTATAATCCCCACACAATTGATTTGCTTATAATAGAACAAGATATATCAATTAAAAAGGCTCCAAGTTAAAAATCTCCAAGAACAACAAGGCTATGCCATACCATGATAGTGATACTGATGATGATGTTCACATGCTCTTAACTTTAGACATTTGAGGACAGCTTCATTTGTGTGACATTGCCAGAGTGTTTATAGCCAGTAACATGCTCTTGCTTGCTTCATATTCTTCATTCTGGGTCATATATGTCTGCATAATTATCACACCCTTAAAGTAATTGATCACATATAAAACCTCATCTCTTTTTTATCTATCTGGCATTACAAACTTAGACCATGATTGCTTCATAATCTAAGATATAATGTGACCAAATAAAGTTCACTTTCGGTATGTCCATGATTATTAAGCAGCCTTAAACTATCACTGGCCTATACCATCATTGTTCCTATGCTGTTTGTTGTTGAGCTTTTGGGAATACATATTCAACCTCAAAGGGCTTTCCATGTGTCTTAGAAAACTTTCCAAGTGTTTCTGCTTTTCTAAAGTAAGGAGTTAATAAGGGTTTTGTTGCACTGTCTGAATGGACAAAGGAACCAATGAATAATAATAAAGGTAGGATCATGGGACATGTCCATTAGAAATTTGCAAAGAATGAGGGTCACATAGCCATTTTCTGTTTACTTTTCCATTTGTGAAGAAACTTGTGTGATGATGATGATGATTAGGATTGAGTAATTGGGTTTGTTGTTTCTTAATTTTTTTTTTCTGGTACAGAAAGTTGATTCTTTGTATGCAAGGTGGCTTGGGAAACAAGTACCATAATTTTTGGCATTGGACTCATCATTGTGTGCATTATTTCTCTGTACTTGTTGCTTTTCTATATGATAAGAAGTTTAACAACTCACACACCTTCCTCAATTGTTTAACTCTTGGAAAGGAACATGAAGAAAAGTTTATTGCGTTTGTCAAAGGTGTGATATTTTTATATGGCATGGCCTGTGTCCATTGTCATCTTATTTAACTGAACTTTAATTCGATAAATACAATTTGAGAAAATTTAATAAATTATTTTCAATATTAAATTACAAAGTTTTTTTTCTTGATATTACTCAAATTTAGTCTATTATCTATAACATTATTGTGGTATACTACTAGAAAGAAAGTTTTGTCACATGTAAAGTATTATCATTTTTTATGACTAATAAATTCTATGGGCCTTTTAAATGATTTATAAGAACATCTTATTTTTAGTACAAAAAAGCACTTTCTCACAAGTATCTTTCTGCTAAACCAATCAATTAAATAATTAAATGTGACCTTCGTCAATCTTGTCTGGTACTTTTAGTCTCTGTATTAGATTTATGTCTTGCATATTAAGCTTCATCGAAGAGATTGGTGATTAAAGAGATGTAATTATTATGAGAAAAATAGAAGATATATAATCTAGAAAAATCTCTAAATGTCTCCAAAATGAGTGTATTTGTTTTTAGTCTTGGTCTGTTTTCTTGTGTACTTAACATAATTATAGAAAAATCTCTAAATGACTAAAACATGAGTGTATTTGTTTTTAATCATAGTATGTTTCCTTATTATACTTAATATAATATGGTGTCTCTGTTGTTAAAATTAACATGACATGTAAACCTAGACGGATTTGTAGTCACATTATGTTTGTATTAAGTGTACTTAGGACATATACAATTTTATAATGTAATTAGTCGATACATGTAATCTTTGATTAATCTTTTACAAACACTAAATACAAGGTTGTTGGTATATTTTTATTTAGTATATTATGAAATGAACCATGGAAACACGAACTTATAATACAAAAGGAAACCATGACGAAGACGAGCATACTTAAGTGTGCTTGAACACTAAGAGTTAGTATTAATTGTGTTTTCCTTAAGTGAATTAGTTTGATATCACATCAAAACAATTATAATGATCTCAAATCATATTTAATCTAATTAAGATTACATGTAATTTAAATTTAATTTAAGTTATACTGAATTAAAAATATCCAAATGAATATACGTATGTTAATACATGTATTTTAATTTTAAATACAATCTCTTTTTATTGGTTTATTATTGGATTTATGTGATAACCAAATAAAGTTTTTTAATTAAATTAAACTCAGTTAAAATCCTTTGAAATTTTTCTTACAAGTTGTTTACGTTTTTAAACTGGGTGAAAATTATTCTTTCACTAACAAGAAATTTGCGTCATTAATATCTCAACATAGTGACAATTAAAAATCATCACAAAACAATAGATATAAATCTTGTAATTTAAGTTTATCATAAAAATAAGTGTTTCTGACCCTATTCAAAAGAAAATTTGAAAAATCATAAATAAATAAAAAAATAGATATAAATAATATGGATAAAATTAATTATAATTTTTTACATCTTATCCGGGTGCAGGGCATGGTGTGTGGGTAGCAAATAGTAGGGAGTGTGAAGAGATAACAAACGCAGAGGCAATGACAATGGCAATGGCAATGGCAAGTTCTGCAAGCTGTGCGGTGTCGTTTAGGAACAGCTTCGCTCTCAACAAACCCTGTAACACTCATCTTCTCTTTCTTCCTTCTTCCTTCTTCCATTCTTCATCTTTGATTCTGTGTTTGTGTTTCTGAAATCAATGGTTTTGATTTTGACTTTCAGCGGATCTTGGGTTTGTGACCTCGCAGTTGAGCGGCATCAGAATCTGCTGCCCCAAACTCCCCACACCGCCCCTCACCGCTTCTCCCTCCTTCCCCACACCTCTCCCCATCGTAGCCAGTAAGCAATTCCCGTTACTTCTTCATTTCTCTAACTTTCACTCAATTCGTTAACCCTAACATTCATGTTGCTTCCCATTAGTAATTAGGAAACGTATAGCCAATTCCAAATTTTGTTCCTCTTCTTTTAATTATCTCTACCAATATACTTCCTCTACCCGCAAAATCTTAAAATCACCGCATTTCCAGTCTTGAGATATTCAAAATTGTACTTTTAATCTGTAAAGGAAATTATTGCTTGCGAGAGGGAGGTTATTTTAGTTCAATTGTTTCAGTAAAAAAATATTTATTTTGTTTTTAATATATGTGACTGTAGTTATCTTAAGATAGAGATTATAAAGATAATACCAAATTTTAGTATCCATTTCTGAGCTTATTTACTCTTTAAATGCTAATAATACTAGTTATGTGTTGTAGTTATACACTCACCGATGGCAATTTCTGTTTTTATTCTTACTGGAGGAGTATATGGTGCAATGTATTCTTTTTAAGTGTTGGAAAAGCAGTAGCCCGGCTAAGTTGTGACTCTCTTTGGAATTGCCGAAACTGCAACTTCAAGAGTGATGGTTTCTTTAGTCCCACGTCAACCAGTGATATGGTTAAAAAGGAATATACAAGTAGGGTAAAAACTTCACTTTACAAACCTGATTGAGTTAAGTTAGATCCAAACCCAAATTATAAGATTAAGTAATTGAGTATCAGCGTGATATATTTCAAACAATTAAGGAAGTGTATGGTGCAATGTATTTCTGAGATTATAGAGTATCAGTATGTATAGTGTATTTCTAGAAATTGAGAGATTGTTAGTGTAGGGAAACAAAGGCTTGGGTATTGTGTGAATTTGGAAGAACTGATACAGAGTGTTAATATAATATGCTCTATGTTAATTGCTCTGATTCTTTCCGTCAGTAAAGCTATCATATTGTTTTCTTTGTTCTCTGATTTCAAATCTTTATATAACAAATGATGAAAACATTTTTTTTTTGTTTAAAATTGAAAATAGAAAATATTTTTCAAGCAAACGTCAAGAGAACATGCATAACTAACGATTTTCTAATATCGTCACTTGTTGATGTGAGTCTATCTCACTGTCATTATTGTGTGATACTTCTTAACTGCAATCTATGAAGCACTTATACTTATACTTTTAGATTCTTCGCTGATACGTATTGGTGAAGTGCCCACACTTTGGAAACATTCATATCTAATAAAACTAAGAAACATAAAGTATGTGTAATGCAGAAACATGGAAACATTGTCTCTTCATAAATCAAAATGGAAATTGTTTTCTTTATATATTATTTTAAAAGGGTATAAGATTGACAGTGCTATTCCTGTATATAAATAATAGAAAGTAAGTTATTATGACAATGATTTATATTTTTTATTTTATTTTGGTAATGTCTAATAAATTTGTTTATGAATTGGATATGTACAACTGCAATCATATATTTATTATATTTTATAAATTTTTAAATGTGCATCTTACACATATATCTTGTTATTTTTAAAATAAAATTTTCTTTTGGCCACATCTAATGCGTGCATCATAGACTGCAATCATGTTACTATGTTAAATTTATTATTTTGGGGGTTAGATATGTGTAAATGGGAGGATGTATATTTTTATTTTCCATGTACTTTACAGTTTATACATGTCCGTGGAGTGCATTTTTGGGCAAGTCACACTTTGTGATCGTTTGGCTACAAGGTTGAATAAATTTTATTTTGCTGATTCAGAAAAAGAAAGAAAGAAAAAGTAGTTGGTTGGTGATTGATTCTTCTAATGATGTGATTTTATTGTTTTTCTTTTCAGGGAGAGTTTGTCCCTTCACTGGAAAGAAATCAAACAGGGCCAACAAAGTATCATTTTCAAACCATAAGACAAAGAAACTGCAGTTTGTGAACCTTCAGTACAAAAGAATTTGGTGGGAAGCGGGGAAGCGCTATGTAAAGCTGCGTTTATCAACAAAGGCATTGAAAACCATAGAGAAGAATGGACTTGATGCAGTTGCAAAGAAGGCTGGAGTTGATCTCAGGAAGAAATAAGAGTACCTAATTATGGTTTTGTAACAGAGTGGAAGAATACATTCATGTTCTTTAGATTTTTCTTATCCGTATATTATTTTTCAGAAGCAAGTTGTATTGTTTGTAGAGAAACAAGATATGGAGAGCTCATAGGCAATGAATTTCACTGATGGAAATCTCTTTGATAAATCCCTCGTGCAGCTTATAATGTCCATGGATATCACAGGATCATTAGTGGCTGCATAAATGTGAATTATCCTACTAATATTTTTTTATGTATTTTGAATTGTAGTCACCACAACCAAAAAAGCTGTTGGCAGAGTCTCTGGTTTTGGCTCTTAATATGGTAATCCCCTTGCAATGAAGAGAATAAAGTGAATGACTATGATAGGTACATTTATTATCTTCTTATCTATCAAGTATGTGGAGATGTTATATAAATCAGTGTCATATTTAGAGAGTAGAAAATGCTGGGTTTGGAAATCACTATTAGTTTTGTAATTCTTTAAGCTGCTAAAAGAACAAAAGTGTTTGTTTCAAGGTGTAAGTTTTCATCGTCAGAAATAGCATTTAAGAAATATTATACCTGGAAATGTTATTCTGTATGATAGGTTTAGTTGACATTTAGTTTAATCACAAAATAATTAAAATTTAATTAATTGAAAAATAAACGTTAAAAAGAAATGAGAATAACAAATTCATGAAGCACTTCTCTCCAAAATTCACTGGAAAAGCCAAAAGCACAAAAAAGCAACATATATAGGCATAGACAAGAAGAAAAACATAGTCAGATGAAGATTTTATTGGTCTTTGGTCACCTCATTCATTGGGATTTGAAACTTATAAAATATTTAACAATAAAATAAACACTTCCAATCATCAATAAATAACATAACTGTTAATATTTTAACACATAGATGATTTGTTACGTTGTACTATTTTTTTTTTTTAAATAAAACTCATGTTAGGTATTATTATCATGAAAATTTTATTGAAGAAAAGAAAAAAAAAATATAAAAAAGCTAAGTAAATGTATGAATGAAAATTTCTTACATACTAAGAGATTTTTCATTGGGTTGCTTTCTTATTTTTCAAAAAAAAGACCTTTAAAATTTTTTAAATTCTTATTTTGGAAGATTTAATATTAACATTTTTTTACCGACCTCTATCAAGTCTCCTTATAGTTTAAACTAGGTCATCATCATTTTTCGTATTAGAATTTTTTTTCTCATCAATTATATTAGTTCATTTAAAAACTAATTTTAATTCTTTCGCAAAATAAACTTCTTTATTAGTTAAGAAATTACAAACTATCTCAGAACCACTATGAGGTGAATTTAGATGCTATAAACCTTACAAACTATTGATGGGAGTAACATCTTACAAAAAATGCATATCAGCCAATAAATCAAACTCCACCGGCACATCTATAATGGAAACGTCTAGACACAATTCATTCCAAACACATATTATTATGATTAACCATTAGTGACTTCACTCCCAAACTAATTTTTCACTTTATAGGAACATATCCTTTCATATTTGATATGTGTACCTCTATTTTAAATTACTTCACAAAAACTTTTGCCCTTAAATGTTGGCTGATTTGGGGGATAGGGCACACTCATTGTTTATATCATTGTCAATACATGAAATTTCTTCCTAAAGTAATCACTTATTTTTCACTTTGGTTCTTGATAGGAAAGTTAAGAGGTAACTATGGTACACTTTTAACATAATTATATCATATGAACTATGCATATA
>Ga0099823_1003630_pt1 | contig 14718 bp, 5 predicted proteins | sample CowpearedBW_FD_76831 | JGI IMG/M metagenome (GOLD analysis project Ga0099823, IMG submission 76831) | Root nodule microbial communities of legume samples collected from California, USA - Cow pea red BW | ecosystem: Host-associated > Plants > Roots > Nodule | place: USA: California | collected...
CGCAAGATCTACCAAAAAAAAAAAAAAGAGAGAGACATAGGTTAATTAATATTATTTTGTGGGCATAGATTAATATAACTCAGAACTTAGGAAAATGTAATCTCAGAAAATATGTATACATAAAGGATGATGTAGTATGGCTTATTAAGTCGTGTAGTGTACTAATGAACAAGTAGGGACGAGGAAGGTGAGTATAGAATATAGACAATTGTTTAGGGGAATATTTCGAAACATGTATCCAAATAAAATTAAAAAGAAAAAATGAAATAAGTTTTTCTAAAAATTAAAGTTAATTTGTAAATAAGTTTAAAAATAAAATTTTGTAAAATTAGATTAATTGTTTTTACAAATTACCTTATATGAGATAGAAAATTTAGTTTTTTCTTTCCTTTTTTTTCTTCTTCTTAAAGTCTATATAGAAAAAATTGTGTAAACATAATGTAAAATACATATATCACATATTTTAATTGTGTACATATATTTTAGGATTGGTATAATTAGTAATTTAGAGGATTAATTATAATTAGTATGTACTTATATTTTAGGATTGGCATAAATGCGTTTTTTTATCACATTTTAGCACAAGTAACACGTCATGTTATCATGTCTAAAAAAACACAACATATTTTAAAATCTATTTTATAACTGAAAGGTAAAAAAACACAACATATTGTAAAATCTATTTTATAACTGAAAGGTAAGCTTTTAATACTAGTGTAGCGAAAAACTTTGACATCAGTGTTTCCATCATTATACTTCGGTTCTTCAACTTAAGCATGTTCCAACACAAAAAAGATGACAATGACCACCAAAAAATAGTGGCACCAACGAGAAGAAAAATAATGTTAGGATAAGGAAGAAAAAAGAAGAACGAAACACCAGTGCAAATGGGCTTTTGTCTGCAATTATTTTTGCAATTCTATTTCGGTTATAGAACCGAGACATGTTAGAGTGAGGCAGAAAGGGACAGGTTTTTGTCTTAGGTCCCAACCGAGACAGAAACTCTACATTTTGTCTTGGTTTTGTAGAGAACCAAAATCATATAGTCCAGAATTAAGCAATTAATTCTGAAATACGCTTGGCTTTTGGCTTCAATTCAGGCATAACCGAAGCCATATGTCTTAACTTTTGGCTTTGGTTCAGGTCACAACCGAGACCATATGTGAGTTTCTACTTCGATTGGTTTAACAACCAAGGCCATATACTCTATTTCTTTTAACATAATTTTTTTGTTTTTGGTTATTGCCACATTTTTTATCTTGCATATTTTTAACATACTAGACTAGACCAGAACATAAACAAGACAATACATTTTATGAAACCCAACATCATCCACAATCTAAATACATCTAAAAATCTTTAGTTATAACAAGTGAATATCTTAATGAATACTAATATATTTGAAGACAAAAAGAACCTCAATGAAGACTACAATGGAGGAAAATGCAAAATTGTAGCAACAAGGGAAAAGAATGTTGCGACACTATGCAATAGGACCTTTCGCGAGTTGTAAAAGTTCACAAACTTATTCTATGTAAATGGGTATAGGTTTCGGTTCTAGGTTAAACCGAAGCATATAACTGGTTGCATGAGTATAGGTTTAGGTTCTCAAATAACTAAAGCCTATATTCATGCAGTCAGTGTATAGGTTTCGGTTAAACCTATAACCGAAGTTTATACTTTAACACCCAAGATAAAGCCTTTCAAAAACACGGTGACATTTTTGAAATTATTTGCACAACTATAGACTTCAGTTCTAAGATAATTAAAGCCCATAACTTGATCTCATAAATATAGGTTTCGATTCTTTGAGGAACCTAAGCCTATACTCATAAGGTAAAAGTATAGGCTTCGATTCTATAGTTATGCAAATAATTTTTAAAATGCCACCCTATTTTGAAAAACTTCGTTTTTTTCTTGAAACCAAAGCCTATTAGGTGAAGTTAAATCATTTTTTTGCACTAGTCTAAAATTGAAAGTTCATGATGAAATTAGTTGTTAAATTAATTGATAAATCGAAAATAGTACACAAAGAGTTATATTAATATGTTAGTTTTTATATAAAAACACATATATGGATAGTTTTAATTAACTAGTTTAGTAAATTTTGCACTTCATCATTTTGAACATATGAATGTCTTATTAAAATTTAAAACAAATATCTTAAATTGTGTAGTATGAAAAAATTGAATAAATAAGGAATTAAATATTATTGTTTGTGATTCCAAAATAATTAAAAAGTAGTATTGTAAAATTTTTACCAAAGCTATAAGTTGAATATGTCAGTGAAATATTAGGTTCATTAGAAAAACCACTAATATTTTCAAAAATAAGTTTATAAACTAATCAATTAGGTTATAACAACTAATTGAAAGATAAGCCAAACACATTATAAGAATTTTTGTATCTATCAATGGATTTTGCTGACAAAACTAAATTTGTCAGTAAATCTAAATATATCGACATATCTTACTGATAGATTTTAGAATTTAAATTATCGAATGGATATTCTGTTGGTAACTAATACATCAGTAAAATCCGCTAGTAAATTGAAATATATATTATGACTAGACGTTTTCATTGGTAATATATCTGACAGTCAATTCTATCAGTAAATTCGTTGGTAAAATGAGCTACAAATTTTCCACCAAGTCAGATGGGATTTTTTTGTATATTAAGAGGGGATGAATGAGAAGAAGAAGAGAATAAGAGAAGAATGAGGAAGAGGAGGAGGAAGAGAAAGAGACGAACAAAGAGGAAGAGGAAGAGAAAGAAAAGAACAAAGAGGAAGAGGCGCAGTGACGAATGAAGTTGGAAGAGGGTAAGGAGAAGGAAGAGGATAAGGAGGAGGAGTTACACATGAAAGTGACAGCAGACGATGACAATGAAGAGGGAGGAGGAGGAGGAGGAGAGGAGGACGAAGAGGACGAAAAAGGAACAAGAGAGAAATAAAGACGAAGAAAAAGAAACAAGAAAGAAACAAAGAGGAAGACGAGGAATAGGACAAGAAAGAAGATCCAATTGTGATATTTACCAACAATCAAAATTCGTGGGTAGCTACTAACGAATATTTACCAACATAAAAAAGCAATAACAAAAAACAAAAATGCATAAAATGTTTACAAATAAAAGGTAAAACTTGATTAAGATAGATGAGAAACCAAATTGAAAATTTGTGCTACCTGGGAAAAACAAATAATACCTTGGCAAAGTAAAAAGCAGAATCAGTAGCACAACGCAATATGGTCAAGAGGTCATATCGAAAAGCGCCAGATGTTTCTTTCTTTATTGCCTACATGAAAAACATGATGAGTTGAATGTTCACAATCAACAACAAAAAATATGGTGAAAACATGTTCAAGATTTTCCTATATATGTTTGATCAAATTTCTCTAATATTTTTTTCCTGTGTTTAGTCTCTCTAACTTTTCAAATGAGAAAAAAAAATACTTTTTTTATCTTTCAAGTGATTTGAGTAACTGGTTTATTTATGTTTATCACCAAGTGGATCAAGTCATGATAAAAAAGTTCAATTCCTAATTTTTAAGTGCTTACTTCAACAATTTCAAATTATTTCATAAAAGTGTGAAAGAAAATAGGTGACTACTTGTTTGGAGGCATAAACATATATTTTTACCTTTTCTAGTGAGTGTCCATGTGAAGTTATGTAAGCAGAGTTAACTGCAGCCAAATGTGTGCTACTTTTCTCACTAAAAATCTTTATGAACACGTCCTCATCAGTTCCCAACCTTTTCTCCCCTGCTTTATAGAGTAGTTTTGCATCTTCTTCTACAATTACAGGGTCCAACTCTGGGCCTTCATAACGTGGTGTAGTTACATATGCAAGCAACAACTATATTCAAGTATCAACATTAACATGTCAAAGATTATACACAAGTTTTCACTGGTTCTTTATCAAGATTCCTAAGCTACTATGTCCTCAAATATTTTGTAAGATTCTTACTAGTCAGAAAAAATTAACTTCAGAATATTACAATGTGATTTCACTCTAATAAGTGTTTAAACCTTGAATATATATATATATATAGAGAGAGAGAGAACAAGAAAAAAAAAAGTGTTCCAAAAAGATAAGAGGAGTTTGAGATAGATAAAACACCTTTTTATGATCACCACTGAGTTGGATTTCAATATCTGTCTCAAGAGGGGAATGATAAATTGACTGATAAACTTCTTTTAATCGTCTAATTTGTGATGGAGTACGTGAACATATAGTTTCTGTTAAAGCTTGATTATCAGCAACTCCTGGTCTTAAGGCTTTTCTCACTATCTTAGCATCCCTAGTTGCAGGATCATGCATCCAAAGTGACATTGCTTTCTGAAACCATTTAGAATCAAGATCAAAAAAATAAAATGACACTCACTTATCATTTGAGAGTGGTAAATATTAGAAGCTAAATTACAGCCTAATTCATTATTATAAACCTAGCTTGTAAAGTAAGAATTGATTCTATTTGTACACCATAAAATATGTTGATGGCTTTTTCCTAGAAGAAAATTAATCGGATATACAACACTAATAAAATATAAGTCTAATTCATATAATAGATTGATATCACTACTAATCCAAAATTTTTAAACAAGGTTTGAGTTTTTTTTATAAGATACTCAACTTTTTCACAATATTATAAACTTAAAATCACATTTGAATTCTCGATATATGTGTATTGAAAAATTTTATAAATTCAAACTGATTGAAAAATAATACCAGTAATAATTCAAAGAAAATTCTTACGTGAAATTTTATTATATTGTAAAGTTTACATGTAATTAAATATTGAATATAAAGGTTAATGGATGAATCAAACGTTATCAAATTCTCCTAAAAGAGAGGTGAGCAAATTTGCAAAAGGACAACACAAAAGGAACTGAACGTGTTATTAGATGAAAAAACTTAACACCCCACTTATTTCATTGTTACTGAATCAAACAAACAAAAATACCTAAACAGAATTATGGGCAAGACAATAATGTAACATTGTACCTTGAGATGCCCATGAAGTTCTTTTGATAAACGTTTGGAAAGTAGTTCAGAGAAGGTGGTTTCATATTCTTGTTGAATGAGACTGCGTTGTTCTTCATTTCTATGAGCCAAGATGTTGATAACTTTAGACGTGTCACAACCAAGACCTGCAAATTTAAAACAATAAAAATGGTGATTTTTGGTATTGTATCTCTAGTTTACCTAAATTCATTTTTTGTACAAACATTAGATGAAAACAGGACTGTTTCACCATATTCCATATGATTAAAGTGCTTTACTTTAACATGGCATAATGAAAGAAACAATAAAAATTAAAAAAAAAAAAATTGTTTCTTTTGTGAGTTTGTGTTCATTAATTAAGAACCTTTGAAAGCTTTATGCAGCTTGACAGCATCTTCTCGAGCTGATGGTAGCACTGGAGGTATGCTCAAAGTTGACATTGCCAATTTTCTCTTCTTCTATGTCTTTGTCAAATATTGAAATGTTATTGCATCGATAACTTATTTTGTTTTGTTTTTTCTTACGGCGTTTTGAAATGAAACACACACAAGAAACTTAGCTAACACTTCTGGACAAACTCAAATGCCAAAAATTACTAATATTGGTGCTTTTTTCATCATCTCAAATTTAGGTCTCAAAATATGCCTCAATCCATAAATATAGTAAAGTAGAGCAATGGCTACGAGATGTATCTTGCTCTAGAGTTACGTATATCCTTCTATTTTGATTATGGTATGAATATAACAAGTGATTCAATGATTCCAAATTATCGAAAGTTAATTTGGTGAATCAACATTTAAAAAAAAAAACAATGAACTTTTCATAAAGTTATAATTGAAGAAAATAAAAACTATGCTTATTTTTTTCTATTGGGTTTATGTAAACATCTATCGTACTATCACTACAAGAATGTTGAAATTAACGTTTGATAAGTCCTTATTTTGGCATTTTTTGTGAGTTAAAAAAATTCTTTTTGGACCATTTTTAGTTCTTATTTACTTACGATAGATCACATTTGTTTTCTAGAGAAAAATAAATGTTTTCATTAAATTGTGTTAATAAAGTATTTTTAGTAGTATTTTCAGTTTAGCTAGTAGTATTTTTTGTAAGGCCCACTTATGTTTATGCCTTATTTTAAAGGGCCTTTCCCTAATCAGACGGGTCTAGGGCTGGCCCAACGAATAAAACCAACCCTAAGTCTGCCCTAATTTACTCACTCTACACTTTCAGAAAATCTTAGAGCTGCAGCTACCCCCTCTCTGTTAGGGTTCAGTCTTCGGCCGTCGTCGTACTTGTTCAAGCCAGATTCCATTCCATGTAAGTTGCCTCTCATTCCATACCTCTCTTGTTTAGCACTGTTACTTCGTGTTCCAACTAAGGTCGTTCTGGGTAGCTTCGTCTTATATTGTTCCTTATGTTTCCAGCTCACTAATATACTCTAGGAGTTGTTGTGTTCCCCTGTTCGTACCCAAGGACCCAACTGCTAGCTTGTTTTCTAGGTACGGGAGACTAGGGTTCGCCCTTTCTTTTGATTTGTGCTGATTGTGCTACTGTTTCATCATTTAATTTGTTTGGTGTGTTAATGCGAACCTATGTGTGGTAATATTGAGCCATTTGTGACCTGTTGAGTGTCTGTGCACGAGAGAACAGTGGTGAACACTGGTTTTCTCGCCCAAGCGAGCATGTCTCGCCTAGGCGAGATCAATAGAGGCTCGTCCAAGCTGCTTTACGCGAGTGGTCGCTCAGGCGACCCATGTTGCTCTTGAGCGAGCGAGCATCTCGCCCAAGCGAGAGGAGTCTCGCCTAAGCGAGATCCCGTGTGAGGCTACTGTTCCCATTTTCGAGTTATCGCCTAGGCGAAGGGGGCTCGCTTAAGCGAGACCCTTCAGCCTGAGCAAGGAGCTGGGCGAGGCAGTGTGATGTGTGATTATTTTCCTTGAATCTTGAATGGTTAATGCTTGCTTGGATTTGAGTATTGTGTTAAATACATGAGACAAATAAGTATGCCTGAGTGATAGGATTCATGAATTGTGAATAATGGGTTTGGCATGAACTTAACATGTGATCTTAATGAGGAAGTTGGTATCAAAGTGGCATGGTAACGAGATGAGTTGGAATGGGATATTCATGGATGGAGTATGATGAATTGGTATGGATTTGAGCTAAAACATGAAAGGTATGGGTAATAAAGGTTGACATAATATATGTATATGCATGATAAATCTTCCTTGATTGTTTGGGTGTGATTGGTCGATGGTCAGTGCATAAATCCTTGAGATTTCTAGGTGGGATCTCAGGTCGTGCTTCAGTGGTCGGGACGTAATTTCATGGCCCCTGTTAGTGGGTGTCCATGGTGGTGCCCCATGTATATGGTCTGGTAAGGATTCAAGGTAAGGTTGCATCCTAACACTCTAAGAAGTCAGTTAGTCTCACTTAGAGCGGACTGACTCTTGTGGTGAGAGTAGCAGGGGGCCTAAAACTCATTAAGGGCTAACCTTGTGCGTGAGGGATTGATTTATAAATACTGCTTGACTTGGGTGATAGTATGTGAATACATGACAAATTGATTTCTACTCTAGCTTACCCTACTATTTGTTGTTGTATGTTTTGTGGTGTGGTCTTTTCTTTTGCAATGATCATCAACTTATTGATGGGAGCAGAGGTGAGAACTCCCCGAAATAATCAGGGTGATGGAGGTTCCACTACATAGTCTGCTTGGACTGGATCCGTATCTTGATGGGTCTTCTTTCTAGGCTATGGCCCATGTATTAGTTTACTATTCTAATTTCCTTTGGGGTTTTCAGTTGAATGTTGTAACTAGTTACTTTTGGCATCGTGGTGTGCCTAGGATTGTAGGGGTTGTGTTTAAGACCCCAGGACTGCGTTGTTACACTATTTGTGCGTGACGTTTCTTTAATTACGCTTATTAATTAAATGGGACGTTACATTTTTAGTCTTCATTAGCGAGAGTTTAAAATTTTTGTCTAAATTGATGCGACTTTAAGGTTTAACGACGTAAAAATAAGTAGTGTCGGTCAAAAGTAGGCTAATTCATTTTTGTCACACTAATTCATTGGTAGTTAATGATGTATTAATTTAGACTATAATTCAAAAATCAATGAAAAACTTGTATTTATAATAAAGATTTTAAATACTAATAGTTTATAGTTTATAGTTTATAACTTAATATCTAACTTAGTCACTCTTGTGACTAATTAATTTTATTTATAAAAGTGATTATTATTTAATTATTTTGTTGCAATAATAATTTCATGTAGATTCAACACTTTTTTATATATATTAAAATTTCTCAACATACTTGCTAAATGTAAGAAAATACCCACAAGTGGATTTAAATGAAATGAATCCATTTGGTCTTAATGGAATTTTAGAAATGATTTAACTAAATGTATATTTGGTTTGTAAGAAATTTGCGGGAAATATAAAATCCTCTTTTTTTATTCTGTCATAATTTTAAAGGGCTGCCCCTAATCTAATGGGCCTAAGGGCTGGTCCATCGGGTGTCCAAGGCCCTTAAGGCAGCCAAACCCCCTCTCATTGCTGCATTCTTGCAAACACAGTTCCCTCACACTCTCTCTTTCTCAACAGAACGCTTTGCTAGGATTTGGGATCTATCCAAGTTCAACTGAGTTCAACCCCTTTCTTCCGCTCACGGTTTTTAGCTCTTAAATCTGCTTCGGGAACTATCGTGCTCATTTGCTTAAGTGTCGAGGTTGTTTGGCTAGCATTTTCCATGTAAGGGAAGCTAGAATCCTTTCTATTTAATGTGCTCGTCATTGGTCTTGCTTGTGTTTCATGATTCTTGAACTAGTATGCTACTATGGATGCATGGGATGGTTGGTACTATCATTTGTGTGTGAAATACAACTGGTGCAAGTACGAACAGTGGCGAGGACTGATAATCTCGCCCAAGCGAGCTTGTCTCACCTAGGCGAGACTAACAGGGGTTCGCCCAAGCTTTCTGCGCGAGAGGTCGCTTAAGCAATGAGTCCCCGTTTTGAGCGAGATACATTCTCACTTGGGCGAGGAGTGCTCGCCTAAGCGAGACCTCGCAGGAAGTCACTGTTCCCATTCCTCGACTTCTCGCCTAAGCGAGGGAGTCTGCCTGAGCCAGGGAAACCTCTTGCCTGAGCGAGCACCCTCAGCCTGAGCGAAACTTGGGCGAGGATGCGCCTTGTTCTGATTTCTTCTGTGTGACTAGACGAATGTCACATTTATGGCTGGATTATTGTATTAAAGTATGTTCTGATTGTTTATGCATGAGTGATGTGGTTCATGGGTTACGAATTAAGTGAATTTGTACGCTTGAGATGGTAATGATTGTGATTCATGAGTTTTAACATGATGTGAGTATGATGTTTGTATGGGATGATTCATGATATTAAAATGATGAGTTGGTTAATGGATATGGCATGGCGTTGGTATGGAATACACTTATACCTTCGTGGTTTTGGAAGGATGAATGAGATGGATTCAACATGGAATACAAATGAGGATAGATGGTAAAGTTCGGCATGAGATATTTATATGTGCATGTTAAATATTCTTGTTTGATTATGATTGGTCCATGGTTAGTGCATAATTCCTTGAAATCATTAGGGGGGGTTTCATGGTCGTGCTTTAGTGGTCGGGACATAATTCCATGGCCCCTATTAGTGGGTGTCTATGGTGGTGCCCCATCTATATAAATTGGTAAGGATTCAAGGTAAGGATCACATCCTGACACTCTAAGGAGTCAGTTAGTCTCACTTAGAGCGGACTGACTCTTGTGGTGAGAGTAGTAGGAGGCCTGAAACTCATTAAGGGCTAACCTTGTGTGTGAGGGAAATTGATTCATTGTAACGCTTGTAATACATAGTTCGGGGGTGAGCAGAGGTATCCATCACAAGTGCAAGCATCCGCTAAATCTGACCATGTTATATGTATCCGAATGAGTCGAGTCGAGTTTTAGTGTATTGATTGAAAGGTCATAATATGCTTGGGTGATATATGTTTATTGGGCTATGAAGGTATTTCTGATTTCATGATAAAAATCTTTTTGGCTCTAGCATACCCTTTGCTTGTTTGTTTGCTCTGTATGTTGTTCTTCTACTCTTGCGATGATCATCAATTTATTGATGGGAGCAAATGCGAGAGGTACTCATGGTCAACAGAGGACAGATGATTTCACCGCATAGTCTGCATGGGTTGGGCTTCATGTTCTTGATGGGCCTTCCTTTAGGGCTATGGCCCATGTACCTGTCCGCCTTTTTGATTTCTATATATTATGTTAAACGTTTTATCTAGTTTCCTTTTGGGCATCGTGGCATGCCTTGGGTTATAAGGAGTTATGTTTTAAACTCCAGGATCACGCTGTTATATTATCTTTATGTGATGCTTCCTTTAATTTCGTTTATTGTATTAAATGGGGTGTTAAATTTATGGTATCAGAGTTTAGGATGACCTGAGGTTGTGGGTTTGTCATGCCTCGTAGGCATAAGTAGTCATGTCTAGTCGAGTTTGTCAGTTAAACCAAAAGTTTTAAGAACAGAAAACGCCTTGATAAAGTAATGAAGGTGCACACTCATGACTAGATTAAAGGTTGTTTTCCTTTCTTAATTCTATTGGTTTGGGGAAAGAAGGGTGATAGACAAAAGGGTTGGTTGTCTATAAGTGATAGAGTGTTACTTTGTATGAAGTAGTTTGCCTTGTTGCGCCTTTGTGCTTTGTGTCTAGTGTCTACGGAGATAAGGGAATGCAGATTGAATGTCAACTTGGTCTGCTCACTTTTACAAGTGTTGGATGGGGTCTCTGAGACAACGTCTTGCCTCAGAGATAAGAAGTTGATGTATGATGTATATAATTGAGCAAGGAAAGCTAAGTTTTGGGTTGATAAACCAGAGAAGATGCTAGAGTTCACAAAATAGCGTTTGGTCAGAGGGAGCTTTAAGGATAGACTCTCGGAAACCGATACTACAAGTTTTCTAAAAGGAGTCGAATCAAAAGATTAAGAACACTGAAAGGTATCAGTGCATGCAAGTGCCACATCGTTTGAGAAAAATCAACCTGATTCTACATCCCGACAATGTTGAAGTTCCGAGTCATGCAAATACATAGTGTTAGGAGAAGTGTCATTGAATATAGTCATATGGTCACACCTAGTGCTTCTTGGAGTGGTGGAGGAGGAACAATTGGAAAATTCTATGTTGCTGAAAGTGGAGAGATTGCTTGGCAACGAGAAACCTAGGAAGGGAGGAGATCGTGAAGTGCGAAAAGATAACGAACCTCTAGTGAGAGGCTGAGATGGATAATGGTTTACTGATCAGTCAGGAAAGGTGACGTTCCTAAGTAGGGGAAAGAAGAATTTATTATTAGGAAAGAAGTGGCATAAGGGATTCATACTAAGATTAATAGTCAACAGGTGAGGAAGGATCTTTTCAAATTGTTAGTGGGATGTTTCAAGGAAAAGTAGTCCCCATGAGCAGGACATTTGACCTTGGGTATAAAGTGAAAGGTTTCACGCACCAGAAGGAGGAGCACACCTTTAAAGGTTATTCTCGTATGGTAGGACAACCCAACTGATGTCGGAGCACGATGATGGAGGGGATGGAAATAAAAGTTTTGAATGGTTGACATGGTGTCTACGATGGTTGATGCTAAAGTGGTTAGCACGAATAAATCTCATCCAGATATGCACCTTACAAAGAGATGCTTGGGCTAAAAGCCAGATTTCTTGGGATCGTGTACTCCTTGGTGTCGCCAGTATGATAAAGGAGTCATGATTGTCTTTAAGAAAGGGTTGCGATTGAGATGATGGTTTTTGCTACAATTACGACCAAGCGGAGACTCGCTCGGGTGTGGTACCTCGTGGTGATCAAAGTATTTAAATTCAAACCCAAATTGAATTCTTCCCTTTGCAAGGTTGGAACATAGTCTCAAGGGTGAATCAGTTGTTTTCTCAATCTCGCTCCGATGAGCTGGGACAACCAACGAGGTGATGTTCTTAGATTAAAAAGAGATGAGTCAGTGATTGCGTATGAAGTATGGATCAAGCTAAATAGTGGGGGCATAGCTTCATGTGAATCAAAGACATTTGACGAAGGAAAGTGAATAATAGATGAAGAGGATCTAAATGGCAAAAGGATTATAGACATGTTCTGAAACAAGTACTAGAGTTTTGACCTTGGTGTGGTGGAGTTCACTTCTGTGTTGGTGTCTGAGGAAGAACCGGTGACAATAGTTCCTAATGGAATGGTTACTATTGTGAATTTGAAGTAAATATAGAAGTGGAGGAGATGTTGGAGAAGTAGTGGCTTATACTAAGTATAACCACAAGGATGACTGCAAGTTTGGTGAATCTTAGAGAAGAGGCAGTGGTAGGATAAACTGTTCAAGGGTAAACGTACGTTGGATAATGGAAGATTGGTTTTTCGGGCCTATGGTTGTAAAAAGTGGAAACATGATGAAGGTAAGGAATTTCAAGGCTTAGCGGCGAGTTTCCAAGTGCGAACAGAGTCTTTAGAATGTGCAAGGAGGGTATTGACAAAGGTTGGAGAGACTAGTAGGACATATGGTTTAAAAAGGGTGGATACGACGTTGAGAAAATGGGACGTTAAGACTGTAAAAAGGTGAGTCCAAAGGGTTTTGCAAGTTCCATAGAGGTTTTGGAGGAACATTTCTCAACGATGATTGCCTCCTTGTCACGGCAAATATGAAAGGAGCATCATTTTGAGTGAATGAATGAGTGACTTGTGTGTTGATCAAAGTGACGCAGCGGGATGGTGGGAAGTGATACCTGTGAAGGGTAAGAGGTGCGAGGAAAGAACTATCTTACTCATAACCTAGTGATTTCTATGACAACCAGTTCTTCATGAACCGTGAAATTGTCGTTCTTACGAGTATTAAGTAAGGATGTTCAGTGATCATTTAAAGTATAGGTAGGTGCTTAGCCAAAGAAGGGAACTCAAGATCGGGGTTTGACGAGGTGAGAGTAAGGAGTTGGTGGAGAAGTAAGTGTCTGAGTTGGGAGGAGAAGATGTGAAGAGATTTCATTGGTCTAGTCATCTGACTAGAACTAGTGAATCTCTCAACAAGGTTGGGTAAAAAGCAATTCAGAAAAAACTTAGTTTGAGAAGTATCTTAGAGTTGATAGGCATGAATCACACTAGAAATTTCAAGTCAAGAAAAGACATGGTTCTAAGACTTTGAGGAAGGATGATTACAAGTTAGTAGATCAGAAATGAAGGTGAGATGCCGAAATGAATTTGGTAGTTATAACAGGGGAAAGTTTAATTTGGAAATGGAATGACTTGGTTGTGGACCTTGTTACCATTGATGGAAGTCAGTAAAGGAGGCAAGATGTTATGAGTGTCGTTATGCATAAAAGTGGTCAAGAGTGTTGATGGTGAGACAGTAGGCTAGAACTCAATCGTGATCAAGTCAGTGGAGTGATGCATAAAGGAGTGAATAAGGTGACGGGAACTGATAACGAACATGCTTTAGTTTGAGACTTACAGTGATCTGAGAGGTATTGGAGAGCATATAGTGGATGAGTCAGTATATCAGATACAAGTTAGTTGGGCAGGTATGAAGGAGCATTCCAGTGTTAAGGTTGCAAGTTGGAAGTTAGTTCGAGTGTAGTGACTAAACAAATTTACATTGTTGAACACATATCGCATAACACAAAGGCAAAGTTTCCAGTGGCTATAGGTGTTGGAGTCATCAAACTTGTCATGTCTAGGCGTGATTTTCAGAAGGCATGAGGAAAACGTAGTTTTCTTCCTATCCCATCGATGAATTTTCGAGGACGAAAATTTTTGTTGTTGGGGAGAATGTAAAACCCTCTTTTTTTATTCTACCATAATTTTAAAGGGTTGCCCCTAATCTAATGGGCCTAAGGGCTGACCTATAGGGTGTCCAAGGCCCCTAAGGCAGCCAAACCCCCTCTCACTACTGCATTCTTGCAAACACTGTTCCCTCACACTCTCTCTTTCTCAACAGAACGTTCTGCTAGGGTTTGGAATCTATCCAAGTTCAACTGAGTTCAACCCCTTTCTTCCGCTCACGGTTTTCAGCTCTTAAATCTGCTTCGGAAACTTTCGTGCTCATTCGCTTAAGTGTTGAGGTCGTTTGGCTAGCATTTTCCAAGTAAGGGAAGCTAGAATCCTTTCTATTTAATGTGCTCGTCATTGGTCTTGCTTGTGTTTCATGATTCTTGAACTAGTATGCTACTATGGATGCATGGGATTGTTGGTACTATTGTTTGTGTGTCAAATACAACTGGTGCAGGTACGAACAGTGGCGAGGACTGATAATCTCGCTCAAGTGAGACCCCGTTTTGAGCGAGATACATTCTCGCTTGGGCGAGGAGGGCTCGCCTAAGCGAGACCTCGCAGGAAGTCATTGTTCCCATTCCTCGACTTCTCGCCTAAGCGAGGGGAGTCCGCCTGAGCGAGGGAAACCTCTCGCCTGAGCGAGCACCCTCAGCCTGAGCGAGACTTGGGCGAGGATGCGCCTTGGTCTGATTTCTTCTGTGTTATTAGACGAATGTCACATGTATGGCTGGATTATTGTATTAAAGTATGTTTTGATTGTTTATGCATGAGTGATGTGGTTCATGGGTTACGAATTAAGTGACTTTGTACGCATGAGATGGTAATGATTGTGATTCATGAGTTTTAACATGATGTGAGTATGATGTTTGTATGGGATGATTC
>Ga0099823_1003634_pt1 | contig 14713 bp, 8 predicted proteins | sample CowpearedBW_FD_76831 | JGI IMG/M metagenome (GOLD analysis project Ga0099823, IMG submission 76831) | Root nodule microbial communities of legume samples collected from California, USA - Cow pea red BW | ecosystem: Host-associated > Plants > Roots > Nodule | place: USA: California | collected...
AAATTTGAGTCATACTTCTTCTCTTAGTCACTTGCTAGAGCATTCCAAGAGGTCACTTTAGAACCCCTTTCTCTAGAGTTGGCCTAATCTCTCTTAGATCACCACAAACAACCTTCATCCCACCATTAAATCATCAAAATCGAAAGCCATTTTCTCTCAACACCAAGCTCCCGCGCATCCACCATCCACCATAGTCACCATTTCAAGCTTTAGCCAAACCTAGCTTGAGGAGAAGACTATCAGAGTGAGTGATAATAACTATATAATGGACTTTAATCTTGTATTTGACTTTTCTTATACTTTTGTAGTAGAGTGTTATGAGGTTTGAGTTAAATTCTTGTTTTGGAGAGTGTGGGTGTACTTAGGGTCAAAAGGCATGGGAGAGTTGTCTATATGTCGTAAAAATTTCATATAGTGTTATTCTCTGATTGTCATTAGACAACGGTTGTGATTTTTTTTTAGTGTTGGATTTTCCACGCTATATTTCTTTGTTGATTGTTTTTATCTTATTTATATACTGGTAGGGTGATTCTCAAGGGTAAAGACAATGATGTTCTTCATGGTGAAATGTGTATTCACATCATTATTATAAGTAATTACGATGACCAGAACATCCCTTAGGGAAGAAAATATTTTTAAAATTAATTACAAATATAAAATTAATAAAATAATAAAACTATAAAATTATAAAATATAAAATTAAGAAATAGTAAAATTATAAAAATTATAAAATGATAAAACTATAAAATTACAAAATTATAAAAATTACACTCCAAATTAGCAAGACCACACAACTAATTTAAAGCATTTCAAATTAGGTATTAAGGATAAACCATCATATAAAACATATCTTGTATTTACAATCCTCCATGTAAAAATTAAAGAAAATTTTGCACTCACTAAAACTCCTTCGAGTATTAGGACGAATATAACAATACAACCATATATACTTATGAAGCTATTATGATACTACACCTTAAAATCTTCTAAGAAGTCTCATGCTACATATCTCTCATATTTCACCATTATCTACTCACGTATAACATACAATCATAGTAGGTGGGCAACCACGAACAAACATACAAACACAATGGTACGCTTATTTGTTTTTATAAAGTTCTATCATATACTTCTATTATAAAGGTCATAATTAAATCAAGTTTTAACAATTTAGTCATACTTTCTAATACATTCAATCAGGATCAAGCAATTTCTTAAGACCTTAACATTATCTAGACTCAATTTTCAGAATAACATGTATTGAGCGAAGTACGCTTTAGTCATACGCCTATCATACTAATCTCTAGAATGGCTCAACTTGGCTCACATGTATAACATGGTTAATCCACTATAGCTTGACCATAATGGTTGTATTTCCACTACAACAAAAATCACTTAAGACAATGGCATAAAATTGTGATCTAAATTATAAAAACCATGGTCTAAAGATAGACCACGGTTCTTGAGGCGTGGTATAGGTGAGTGTAGCTATAGGTAATAGACAACGATTTTTTGTACGACAATACTTTTAAAACCGTTGCTTAAAATCCTCACAATAGAAAATAATATTTTAGGTTGATTTTAGACCTCACCTATATTTTTAGACCACGTTTTTACTGGTTGTGCCCACCTAGTTTAAAGCAACAATTACGTAATCATGGGCTTTCATGATATTTATACAACATTTATAAAAGTATTATCTATTATAAGTTTAGGCCACATTTATTTAGTTGTTGTCTAATTTAGTGTGGTCTAAACTACAAAATGTTGTAGTGTTCAAACCAAGATCCCTCAATAGAAACCCATGTCAACTCTCACTACCTAAACTTCGTTCTCTATATGAGTATATGAGTTTAGGAGAGTTAGGATGACTTACTCTCGGGATTAAAGCTCAATACTAAAACTATATTTACATAATTGAAGCGATTCTCCTTAGAATTACTTTCATTAACATCATAACACACAAGATAACCATACTTTCTAATTACAATTTCAAGCTAAAAACATCTGTGAGATCTCATTCTTCCCCTTTCATTGTTATAATTCACATAATAATTTTATTGAATCACGTTTCTCATATAATATTAAATCATCACACCATGTCATATATATATATATATATATATATATATATATATATATATATATAAATTACCTCAATACAAACTCATCTCATAACATCAATCACCTAGTATTTATTTTGATTGAAATATTAATAATTTATCATTTAGTTTCTATTGCATTTGCATAATATTTAATTACAATATCTCCATTAAGTATACTATATTGACACAACCACAAGACTCAAGCAAACACTCCAAACCACACATACTACCACTTTTATCTTAACATACACACACACAACAACCATTACAATAATATCCACACAATTAATGCATTCAAAATAAATTATAAAAATTCATAGAATATACCCCACCCCAATTTCACATATAAACACTTTCAAAATAATTATAAAAACTATATTTAAAATATAAATACACCAAATGAATACATAAGAGAAGGTGGATGGAGTTTCTGAAGGACTGCGATTTGAACTCTTGTACCATCCGGAGAAGGCAAATGTAGTAGCAGATGCCTTGAGTAGGAAGACAGTGCACACCGTGCATCTTATGATAAAGGAAGTAGAGCTATTAGAACAGTTCAAGGATATGAAGCTGCAGGTGAAGTTGGGATCCGAGTTCATTAGGTGTAGTACCTTAACTATATCTAGTGATTTCTTGGAATCAGTTAGGGAGAGGCAGTTGTAGATGCCAGTTTGATCAGGGTGAGGGAACAAATTGGGTCAGATGAAGCAAAGGATTTTGCTTTGGGTAATGATGGCATATTGAGGTTCCAGGGCAGATTGTGTGTGCTTGATGACGCATAGGTGAAAAGATTAATCCTTGAGGAAGGGCATAAGAGTCGTCTTAGCTTGCATCTTGGCATGACTAAGATGTACCAAGATCTCAAGGAGACCTTCTGGTGACAGGGAATGAAGAAAGATGTGGCCCAGTTTGTATCAGCCTGTCTGACCTATCAGAAGGCAAAGGTACTAGAGACCCGATGGAATCTACAGCCTTTGGAGATAGTAGTGTGGAAATGGGACAGCATCTCGATGGACTTTGTGACCCATTTGCCACGAACCTTTAGAGGGCATGATACCATCTGGGTCATAGTGGACAGACTAACTAAGAGTGCCCACTTCTTGGCGATGAACTTGAGGATGTCCATGGTCAAGTTGGCCCAGCTATACATCAAAGAAATTGTGAGGTTGCATGGAGTGCCTTCGAGCATTGTATTAGACAGGGATCCACGGTTCACTTCCCGATTTTGGCAAACTTTGCAGAGTGCATTGGGAAGCAAGTTGACCATGAGTTCAGGTTATCATCCTCAGACCGATGGCCAATCTAAGAGGACGATTCAGTCGCTTGAGGATTTGTTTAGAACATGCATACTGGATCACTTAGGTGCTTGGAATGAAGTGTTACCATTGATCAAGTTTACCTACAACAACAGCTTTCATGCAAGCATTGACATGGCGCCATATGAGGCTCTATACACCAAGAAGTGTACAACTCCCCTATGTTGGTATCAATATGGGGAAGCAGTATTGGTCAGGCTAGAGTTGTTAGAGCAGACCACTAAGAAAATGAGGTTGGTGAGAGATAGGATGTAGGCCTCTCAGAGTAGGCAGAAGGCGTATGCGGACCGCAGGAGGAGGCCCTTGGAATTCGTAGTTGGAGATCATGTGTTCTTGAGGGTGACCTAAACCACTGGTGTGGGAAGGGCTCTCTGCTCAAGGAAGCTTTCTCCTAAGTTCCTTGGCCCCTACCAGATCTCGAGGAGAATTGGGCCAATGGCTTATGAGATTACTTTGCCTCCTCAACTGGCAAATCTCCACCCGGTGTTCCACTTCTCACAGTTGAGGAAGTATGTGTTTGATCCATCTCATGTGTTGGAGGTCGAGGATGTGCAGATCAGGGAGGATCTTACTATAGAGGTACCGTCAATTGCTTTAGAGGATAGCAAAGTTAAGGAACGCCAAGGAAAAATAGTCAATCTTGTCAAGGTCATCTGGGATTGAAGGACAGGTGACTCTACGTGGGAGTTGGAGGAGGATATGAGGAAATCACATCCATATCTGTTTGCCTAGTAAGTTTCATTTTCGAGGACGAAAATTTTCTTGTTAGGGAGAATGTAAGGCCCGCTATTTTCTTTATTATAATTGTACCCTAAGTTCAAGGGACTGCCCAAATCTATTGGGCCTAAAGGTTGGCCCAAAAAGGAAACCAGACCCTAAGTCTGCCCTAACCCTAACTCTCCTACTCACTTTCAGAAACTAGTTTCCTTTGTTCTAAGAGCTGCAACCGTCACTCTGCTAGGGTTTATTTTCTCGCCTCGGACAAGTTCGCTCAAAGCTCGTTTCTACTCAACGTAAGTTAACCATCAACTCATACCATCCCTTCCTTAGTGTAATTTTCGTGTTTTCCCAGTTACAGTTTCGTAGTGAGCCCAATCTTAAGATATGTTCCACTATTTCCCAATTCTAAGCCTTTTCCTAGAGCTGTTGTGCTCCGTGGTTGGTGTCGAAGTAATGTACTAGCTTATTCTAGGTAAGGGAAGCTAGAACCCTCTTGTTTGGTGCGATTGTTGTTTGTCTTGCTTTTGTTTCATGATTTTTGAGCTATGGGACGGTTGGTATTATTGTTTGGGTATGAAAATGTATATGTGGCAGGGAGAAATAATAGCGAGGTCTGATACTCTCGCCCAAGCGAGCCTGTCTCGCCTAGGCGAGACTTGTAGAAACAGGCCAGGGCTACACTCGAGCTCTCGCTCAGGAAAAAAGCTCTTGTTTTGAGCGAGGCACTATCTCGCTCAGGCAAGAGACGCTCGCCTAAGTGAGAACATGTGAGAGCCTTGGTATGTTGCTCCTGTTTCAGCCCAGGCGAGGAACCTCACCTTTGGGCGAGGGGTTGTCTCGCTCAGGCGAGGAGGGCTCGCCTCAGCGAGCGTGCGAAAGTCTCCTTGCTCCGTTGTCGTGATCTCGCCTAAGTGAGAGTCTACTGCCTAAGCGAGGGCAGTCCTCTCGTCTAAGCGAGGGCTCCTGGCTTGAGCGAGATTTGCTACAGGTTACGCTGCGTTTCTTCACTGGTTAATTGGATTGTTTGGTTTATAATATACTCTATATAATGCACGAGGCCTGTGAAATGAAATGCATGGTTTAAACTGTGGTTATAAATTGGATTGATGTGATTGTGTGATCTTGGCATGTGAAACAAATGAGATGGTTGGTAATCAAAGAGGCATGGTATTGGTATGAGATGAAGCCCTATACTCATGGATTGAAAATAACGAGTTGGTATGGATTCAACATGTGATATGGATGAGGATTGGTTACAGATGTTGGCATGAAGTTCTATGCATGATATATATTTATGACTTAGTTGTTTGAATATGAGTGGTATGTGGTCAGTACGTAATTCCTTGAAATCTCTAGGTGAGATTTCAGGGTCGTGCTTTAGTGGTCGGGACGTAATTCCATGACCCCTGTTAGTGGGAGTTCATGGTGGTGCCCCATCTATATAATTTGGTAAGGATTCAAGGTAAGGTTGCATTCTGCACTCTAAGGAGTTAGTTAATCGCACTTAGAGCGGACTGACTCTTGTGGTGAGAGTAGCAAGAGGCCTGAAACTCAATAAGGGCTAACCTTGTGTGTGGGGATTGAAACATTGTAACACTTGTAACACTTAGCTCGGGGGTGAGCAGCTCAAGGGTGAGCAGGGTAATCCACCACAAGTGCAAGCATCCGCTGAATCCGACTAAATTATACGTATTCGAATGAGTCGTGTCGAGTCTTAGTGTATTGTTTGGAAGGTCATAACATGCTTGGGTGATGTATGTATAATTGAATGTGAAAGTGTATCTGATTGCATGATAAAACCTTTTTTTTTTGCTCTAGCTTACCCTTTTGTTATTTGTTGTATGTTCTGCTGTGTGGTTCTCTCTTTTTGCGATGATCATCAACTTGTTGATGTGAGCAGATGTGAGGAACACTCATGGTCAACAGGGAAGGGATGATTCTGCTGCATATTCTACCTGTCTGGACTTCTTTTGTTTGGGCTTTTCCCTAGGGCTATGGCCCATGTTCTGTTTTGGCGTTTGGTGTATTATCAACTACTTTTATGTCTTTGTACTTATTTCTGTATTTGGCATCGTGGTGTGCCTAGTTTCTCTTTTGTTTCCGCTTGAACAACGGTAAGGAGTGAGATTTGTATTCCAGGACTGCGCCATTCTGTTATACTGTGTGACATTTCCCTTAATTAACTTTATTAATTAAATGGAGTGTTACATTTAATATCTTTATTTTAATATTAACTATATTTTGAAATTTAAAATATAAAATAAGTTTTTTGAATAGTGAAAATAACTGCATTATACTCACTCGTTAATTTTCTTTTGTAATCACTATTATAAATATTATATTAAATAATTATATAATTTATATCGACATCTGTCTTTCAGATTTTAATTTAAAAAATCTTAATCACAAATTGTTTGAATATCCTCTTGAGTAATAAATCTTAGCAGTTTATCAGTAAATTAACTAAACCGACTAGATAAAAACAATAATTCTTATTAGTTTCTTTAAAATTGATAAAAGTTTCTATTAATTAATATATTAGACCATTTAAAATATGATTAATATACAATTTTTTTTTTAATTATTATACATAAAATTTACTATTTATTTACTTATTATCATATTATATTAACATAACATCGATATTGATATTAAAACTAATTATAGATAATGATAACAATTATTATTATGATAATATTGATAACAAAAGATATTATTATTATTATGATAATTTTGATCATCTTCGTTATTATATCGCTTTATTATCATGTTTTTATTTTAATTTATTTTTATGTTTATTATTATTATTATTATTTTATTTTTGGATTTTATTTAACATTTTAGGTTTTATTAAACAAAAGTGAAAAAGATAAATGTATGGATTATATTCTATAAATCAAAAGAAATCTTAGAGATTTGGAAATATTATCAACAAGATGAGTGAAATATTGAATAATCAAATATTATCAACCATGTATCAGATATCCAAAAAGTTGATTATTCAAATTACAAGTTAAAATAATTGAAGAATAATTCAAAGATATGGAATCTCCAAATATTAAAAAATATATATCAAGAATTATCTCTTACAATTTATAAAAGTACAAAAATCAAATCTACATTTTAGGCCTAGTCCAATTATAAAATTCTATAAATTGAGGGTCTAGCATAGGCCAAACACACACTTGGAGAGAAAGAAACTTGATATATCTACACTTGAAGGTAAAAGGGCATTCTAAAGGTTGGAGGCATTCAATTTCAACACTAGTCTTGTATTAGGTATGTCCAAGAGTAGCTAACTCTCTCATGGGATTGGGTGTAATGTATTCTTAATTCTATGTGAAATCAATATAATTCTTTTCCACCACTCTTGTGTTCTATTCTTGTTTTAACTACATGATAATTATTGATTGCATATTTGTGGGTATCTAGTCATTGGACACGATATTAGAACCTATACTATAATAGACAATTAATTGATTGTGCATCTAGACATAGAGTACATCATTAGTCATTCATAACATTAGAATTTTGATCATTAATGCAAACTCTTAATAAGGAAATGTCTAAGACATTAGGGTTCTTATTAAAGTTTAGACTTATTGCTAAGACATTAAAGCTTGTTACATAAGGTGTGAATACTAGAGTGGGAATTAGAAGAATATTGTTTGGTTTTTTTGCTTTAAATTAGATCATATGAAACCCAATTTTAGTGAAGCTTTTATCTTATATTTTTTGCAAGTTCTTTATTTCCATTGTGCCAATTCCTTTTAGTATTTACAATAATTCTAAATTTATTTTATATTTTTTATCTCAACCTAAAATGTTTTGCTATTCTCACCCTTTATCAATAACTCAATTAATTTAAACCACATTAATCCTTGTGGGATACGATATCTGAACTTGTCCACTATATTACTTGTGCGATTTTATACATTTGCCAAACACATAACAATTCACTTATTATCATATTATATTAATATAACATCAATATTGATAGTAAAACTAATTATTAGATAATAATAACATTTATTATTAAGATAATATTGATAACAAAAGATATTATTATTGTTCCTGCGGAAACAAATAAAAGATATTAGAGACACAAATAATGCCTTACCTCAGTCCTTGACCTCTCGAGTTGGTTCCTTTTCGGTTTGCACATGTCATCTGCTAGCGTACACGGCTTAGACCCTTAAGGGGTTACCTGCGGAGAGGGCTCCGACGATCAAGTCAGCAAAGGGCTCTCAAAAAGTCAAATCTTGGTTTAGGGAATTAATGAAAGCGTACCCCTTAATTTTTGGGTCCACCTGCATTTATAGAGTTTATTAATTATATCTGCCACCCTTATGGGCTGGGCTGATATTTGGGCCCTGGATAGGTCTAGGATTGGCCCATGCCCTGTATTGGCGTTATCTGGTTTTTGGGACCTTGTCTGCAATATTCTAAGTTTAATGTTATCAACCTATTACGCATTATCCTTTGAAGTAGGCAGCCTGGGCCACTATGTGGTTCTGCTTGACTGGTTATATACTTAGTAATTTTATTTGTGGAGCTTTGTGTAGGCGGTCTTGGCCATGTGGTTGCCTTGGTCCGCCTAGATATAGTACAATTATTATGATAATATTGATCATCTCCATTACTATATTACTATAATAATGGATCAACCTTCCCTTACTTGCTCGATAGATACAAACTAATGGTTAGCATTTTTCATTGATTTCATTTATTCTTGGTTTATAAGAACTAAGTCGATTCTATACGTATTAATTCTTGTTGAAAATTTTCATAAGATTTATGTGATCACGGTAAAGAATAAAGAGTTAATTATACTATTTTTGTTGTTACATGTAAGCAAAAGTATGATTCAAAGTTACATCATGTAAAACCATGCAAAATGTAGTTCTTGTAGGTTATTGTTGATGTTGTTAAAAAGTTGAGAGTTTTGCTAAATAAGTTGTTTGTTACATTTCAAGGCTGTGGGATTTCAAATAATATTTAGAAGCTAGTGTGATTGATTATATAGGTTGAACTACCTAGTAAATAGAAAGGTTTTTCTTATAGCAAATCTCTTAAATTCTTCTTAGAATGCATGAATGTTTCTTTTGATTAATATTTTAGGTTAAATATGTTTTTGGTCTCTTAACTTTCAGTGAAACTTGAAATTAGTTCATCTTCAAAATTTTGACCCAATTAGTCCCGTAATTTTAGAAATGCATGGGTATAGTCCTTTTAATTAAATTTTGTTAAGTTTATCTGACGTTTCAAATGCGTTTATGATAACATTTGAGTTGCTTTCATTGTTTGACACATTTTCGCTTCAATATTAGTAGAGAAACGCATTTGAAACATAAAATAAACTTAACAATATATGGGTCCAAAGTTTTGAACAGTGAGTAATTCCAATTTTTGCTGGAAGTTAAGTGATAAAAAACATAACCTTGTTATTTTTTTTTTCTAATGAAAAATATATTGATTAGACTGATAGTTATATATATATATATATATTTATTTATTTATTGCAAATAACATATAATATTCATCCTTAGTTATCGAACTTGTGAATTTATCGACGATTATATTCGTTGATAATTATTCGTGAATTTACTAACCAATATGTCCGTCATTAATTATCGAGGGAGATATTTGTTGGTAATTACCAATGACATTTACGATCTGTCGGTAATTACCTGTGAATTTATTGACAGATGTTTTCATCAGTAATTAGCAATGGACATATTCGTTGATAATTGTTGACGAATTTTATGATCTATTGATAAATATTACCGAATGACATTTATTGATGGATTTTGACCTATCAATTTTCTGGTAAAAAGCTTTTATTGACAATGTTTTGTTATTTTCAATGAATTTCAAACGCCAATAATATCAATTATTTTTGTTGTATTATTATATACGATAAACATGAAATAATAATACGAAGAATTACAAATTTAATAATAATCCAAAAAATTTAATTATAATATTATTAAGTACCAACCTAATGATGATTTCTATCTTACCATGTGTTACATTATCCACTAACTTTGATTTCTCAACTTTATAGCCATTATGTTCTCGTTCTGAAGTGAGGACAAGAATAACGCTGATCAATCACAAAAAAATAATCTGAGGAAAAGGCAATGGACAACAGAAGAAAATGCAATACTGACAGCATACGTGACAAAACATGGACCAGGAAATTGGAGCGTAGTGTAGAAAAACACTGGACTACTTCATTCTGGAAAAAGTTGTCGTTCAAAGTGGACAGATCATTTAACACCTGGTTTGAGGAAAGGTGCATTTAGCAAAGAAGAACAAAGAAAAGTCATTCGGTTACATGCGTTGATGGGAAATAAATGGGCAAAAATGGCATTGGAGGTCTGAATGTTCTTTTACTTTCTATATTTTTGTTCAAAATCATTAATACTTTGATCAAGATTTACTTACATGCTATGTTATGCTTTTCTGTGTGTTGGTTTAGTTGCCTGGACGAATAGACAATGAACATCAACTTAGGTCATTTCAGTTGAGGTGAAGCTCAATCTTCTTAGATCCTTTTGGCAATGGTTGAGACATTTGCCATCAGTTAGCCCCTTTGACCAGGGGCTTTTCGGCAAATTCAAAAAATTCAACAAGGGTTAAAGGTGTGAAAACACAAAAAGAAAAACCTATCTAGGAAAAATACCACTAGACTAATTTTTATTTGAGCTAACTCTAGAAAATTACATTTTAATGAAACCTAGGAAGAGTACTTTAAAGAACAAAAATAAGCAAAAATCGTATGTTAACAAATTCTCACCCTAAGTATCCTCCATTATTTGAGTCCAATACTTAGTAGAGATAGGATAGTCTCACCAGGAAACTTTGACATCAATACACTCCACACATTAACTAAAGAGAGTAGCATTTCCCATTGGAAATTACTACCTTCTCATTCAACCATATCCAAACATATCAAATCACAACAAATGCTTCATAATAAAAGCATAGTAGTTTATCAAAGATCATTCCATTCATACTCATGTTAATTCACAATAACCATTACCAAATTGGTAAATGCAATCATAAGAAAAATAGTCAAAGAACAACATATCAGACATAAGTCATTAATCACATTCACATATAGTCTTAAATCATCACACCATGTCATACATATACATTTTAACTAAATCCAAACCCGTCTTATAACATAAATTAGCTATGATTTATTTCAAATTACATGTTAATAATTTATCATTTATTTTCTATTGCATTAACATAACATTTAATTTCAAATGGTGAAAATAATTTCTATAACCATAAACATTTAATCAAAGAGCCCAACAGTCAAAGTGAAGAATCATAAGTCTAGGATCAGTTGTAAAAGTTTCAATCTGATCCAATGATTAACAAAGTGAGAATAAAAAATTTTCTAAGAGAGTCCAGCACTAGATTCCCCGATGCTCATAGTCAAGTAAGCGCCTAGTGCGACCTAGGGATGACCCAATGCCCTAGACTCTTGGAGCTCACTATGAAGTGAGCTTCCAACAGTTCCAAAGTTACAACCAATGCTCTGGACCACTGGAGCTCACTGACTTGAGTCATGTGAGTGGTTCCCAACGGTTTTCTAGTAATGCATGACGTTGTATCAAAATTTTAACTCCCACTTTGACTTGAATAGGCCTACCAACTTGACTATCCATGCAACTTTAATTCCTCCTTAGGAATAACTTAATTTAGTTGAAAATAACCATCAAATAAATCAAATTAGACAATCCTAGACAAATTGTGATAGCTCCACATGCAACAATACTAAAACAAACCAAAAAATATATATATTCTAGCCAAATAAATCACAACTGAATTCCATCATTATACTCAAGCAATTTACCAATACAATTGAACATACAAAATTTCTAAATTTCACAAAGTAACATTATAAGATCAATTTATACCACATGTTCTATAGACAATATCATGTGATTCATCACATATTAGTATAATCGAGCAACTCATAATCAACCACTCTCATCTTATCATTAGAAACTCACACACACTCAGGTAAAACCATTTATAATCAAGTATAAAAATTATTATTAAGTCTCCCTTACCATGGTTAAACTGCCATTTTTCTCAAAGGTGCTCCTTAAAGCTTTATCTCTCACAAGATAACCTAACTATAATAATAAAACTCCAAATTAGAATATAAGCATAGCATCGTGGTCATTGACCAGTAGATATTCACTTTGGGCATAGTTAAGCCACATGCATCGAGAAATTCCTTACATGCAACTCAAAAATCTAAAACAATCTTAAAAAGGATAAAAAGTGAACTTACTTTGTTATTCAATATGATTTGGTGGATGTGTAGAGATCTTTACTAGGAGCAATCTTATAGTTTTAGATCTCCAAAAGGATGAAGAATGAAGCTAGAAGTCTAGAGAGAGGGTAGAGGAAAGTTAAAAAGTAAAGTTTAGTGAGATGGTGGTTTTTATGTATTGAATATATTGAAAAGCTAGGTATAGGATTAATCTCCCTTATGTAAAAATACGCATATGACAATGTATTTACAATAAAGAGAATTTGGGCTAAGCCTAAATACAAATGAATATGTAATAATAACATAAACATAAGGACATGTTTCCCTACACATGTCAAAGTGAGCCAACCCAGCTCACACGGGTTGGCTCACCACGAGCCGGGTCAAAAAACTAGTGAGCCCAACCCGACTCACTTCAAGGTGAGCCAGATTTTTTGTAACTCGGCTCAACCCACCACGGGTTGGTGGGTTAAGTGGGTTGGCTCACCAACCCACCTAAAAAATTGGATTTTTTTTTTCAAGTATTCAAATATTTCTAGTAATCATAACAATATTTCCAACATCAGATTTGATAAAAGCAAAGATGTCATTTCCCGAGAAACATAGTATTCATAGCTTGGACTACCATATACACACAAACAAGCACTTTAAACTAACTAACTAAACATGTTCAATAGTTGACAGTTCATTTAGCCTCCAAAAATTTCTTAGCCTGCATATGCAACACCATAATAGAGTGAATCCAATGTTGCAATGACCTGCATAGATAATGAATGGGTTGAATCAGATCACCTTGAATCAGATCACCTATACACATATACTTCAACTCAAAAGCATACAATTTTGCATATAGTTAAAACAACAACAGCAGAATAATGCTCAGTATTCTGTTTAAACTACAACAGCGGAATAATACTAAAAATTATGACAACAAAAAAATAATTCAGCAGCAGAAAATGCTGGGAAGTTATGGAACCTGCAGCAGCAATGTGATGAGACATTTTTAAATGAAACACAGAAAAACGTGATGCACTGAATGTCATGTGATATACAACCCTATTATATTTGACTTCAAATTCATGCTTGGTAGAGTGTTGCACTGAATCAAAAACAAAATAGACAAAACCAATAATAATACTCAACCTCTTATCATTACATACATCAACCACGTGTATTTCCTTTTATTACAGCAATTGCACATGAAGCAGCAAGTAAAATGTAATCATCATATAAGAAGATAAATTATGGTTCAAAGACATATCCTGTGTTATGAATTTTTGTTCATCCCTTATTTCTATGATCATCTAATTACATCTTACTAACCGAACATTACTAAAACACTTGAATTTGGACTTTAAAATCTAAGATTTTCAAGTTTTTCGTCCATGACAAATTTAAGATTAAAATTTCTAATGAAAAAAAGAAGATACCTGAGCGACCTATAATGCCTAAACTAAGGCATGCATCAAACTGATAAATTTCTCTTCGGTGAATAATTGGTAAGGAAAATATTGGACGAAAGACTATATTATTAATACTTTCTTGGATACCAAAAAATCTACACATATTCATAAGTTTTTTATTCATTAGTGGAAATTATTTTTTTACCATATCCTTCAAATGATATCAGTTACCTGTACTGCAAAAATCAAGATGTCTTATACACAGTGAAAGTTCATGACATCCTACACTTATATACATTTGTCTTATCTAAGCAAACAAACTCAAGATATTACAGCAATAACCAAGACAAGTTGAACTCTACAGAAACATATGCTTACCTCAAATTATTGCACAAGTACATTGGAGTCATGGATTGAAAAGTCTAGAACAATTTCCTCCACTTTTTGACAATCTTCATTATCTTCATCTTGAAAATTAAAAGCAGATTATTAACAAAAGATATAATTTATTAGAATAACAAGTATGTTGTAAAAGATTGAAAAGTAATATAAATTAAATTACCAATATTTTCAAATCCATGTAACCAATTTTAAGTTAAAATTAGAGCTTGAACATTGTCAGGAAGAAGATTAGATCGATACTTGCTAAGCATTTTACCATTAATGCTAAATGCAGACTCACTGGCAACAGTTGTTATTGGAATACTTAACACCTCACATGCTAGTTTACATAGGTTGGGTAGCGTTCTTGTCGATCCTTCCAATAGCTCAAAATATCCAACTTTGGAAAATACTTTGGCTCAAGTGGTGTTTCAGTCAGATACAAATCCAATTCAGACTTGCCAGTTACATTCACATTTTGGCTTA
>Ga0099823_1003637_pt1 | contig 14710 bp, 6 predicted proteins | sample CowpearedBW_FD_76831 | JGI IMG/M metagenome (GOLD analysis project Ga0099823, IMG submission 76831) | Root nodule microbial communities of legume samples collected from California, USA - Cow pea red BW | ecosystem: Host-associated > Plants > Roots > Nodule | place: USA: California | collected...
ACTTAAATGTATTAACCACTATAGGTAACTAGTCGTTGTAAGAAACTAGCCGTTGTGAGTGGGTAATGCACTAGCCGTTGGAGTCTAGGTAGTTAATGAGTTAGCCGTTTATAGCCGTTAAGAGTACAATGGTGAGGAAATGTGGGTCTATAAATATAATGTATTGTAAGAACAAAAACAACAACACAAGAGGTGAATAAAGTTTTTTCACAAGATTATAGAGTTGTTGTCTAACAAAGTGCTAACAAGATTGCTCTTTGCTCAAACTAAAGCTCATAGCCTGAGCGACAACTCAAGCAGAGGTAGAGGTGAGTTTTTGCTACACTAGCTTAGGTGAGAGTTGTTCGCTTGGACGAGAATAACAGGTTTCTCACTTGCTCACGCTTGCACAACCAGAATCCCAACTCAAACCACATGTTTTTTTTTCCATACAACCACAAACATCAAACAAGCATTTCAAACATGAATCAGAACCAAAAACAAGCAAGATACTTCGAATACTTTAAAACTCTAACTTTCCTTATCTCGAAACTGCTACTACTCTTAATAAGGAGTAAGCCCTAGGTGGAGAGGAACACTGCAACTAACTCCAAAACATACTAAACTGAAAAATATAAACACAATAGAGTTAGAAAAGGAGAAAAAACGGAAGTTTGAAATTCAATTTACATGAAGGAAGAGCGTTCGGTTAGCTCGGAGGAAAATCTTATTTAAGCCCTAACTCAGATTATGTTTCAAGGAGAGCTAAAGTGAGTGAACTATTTTGTATGAATGACATAAAAATGAGTGAAAAGTTAAGAGAGAAAAATTAATAGGGTTTTATAAAAGGAAACAAGTAGCTCTTTTGGTCCCTTTGTACTAAAGTTTGGCTCAAAACTTAAAACTTTAAAAATAGAAAGTGAACTTTATAATAATAATGAAAACACACGTGATCGTTGTTAAAAACATTCTTTACACACTAGAACTATAAAAAAAATGTTTAGTGTTTCATAGATACTACAAATTTGAATATGTTGTGTGATGTTATTATTTTAGTAATATTGATTAACATGCAACAAAAATTTAAGAAAAGACTAGAGTGATTGAAATCATTTTGATTTAGTTCAAAGTCAGGATTTTACTGTAAACTACAAAAGTAATTTCTGATGTGAATAATTTTTAGAATTTTTCATCTAATTAGCATATAAGAATTGAAAATTTATCTAGATAATACACTGTTATATACATAGATAGTACATTTTTTTCAGATCAAAATTTAGTTCTCGAAAACTAAATTCTAAAATGTAATTGAGAAGAAATTATTTGAAAAATAAGTTAAAATTCAAATTTTGAATTGATTTTTTTTATTTTTTTAATTAAATAAAAAAAATAGATTTTTGAAAAAGAAATACAAAAAAGAATTCAATATTCGAGAACTGATATTCTAACTTGAAAAAAATGTGTTTTCTATCTAAATATAAATATTTGACGCAGTATTTTATTTAGATAAATTTTTTACCCAACTGAATTTTAATGAAAAATTCACATTTAGGTCACATCAATCGATTCATGCGAGATGAATATCATATTACTAATCTTAATACATGGCATTTTAAAGACGATAAAGATATTTTAATTTATTCTCATTACAAGAAAATGACTTATTAGTAACCAATTTTAGTGACTAAAAGTTGTTAGTCATTATAGTGACCAATTTAGATATTAATTTACAAAATTAAAATTTATTGGTTAATAAAATAGTCATTAATATAAATAAAAAATTATAATTGGTCACTAATTTTAAAAATTTAGGTAGCTAATTTTTAGTGACCAGTTTTCTTTGGTAGCCAAAACTATGATAACTAATTTTAAAAATCAATTTAATGACCAATTGTAATTTTTTATTCATAATAGTAACTATTTTAGTAACCAAAGATTTTTTAAATTTGTAAACTTGTATCTAGATTAGTAATTATAGTAACTAATAATTTTTTGTCACTAAAATTGGTTATTAATAAAGCATTTTCTTGTAGTGTCTTTTTGTCTTATTTTTAATTTATCATTTTAATCATTTTTATATTATTATATTATATCATTAAAAAATAAAAAGTAGATAATTTTAAAAAAATAAGAATAAAAAATTAAAAATGAGTAAAAAAATAAGTTAAAATATTATTCTCCTTTAAAAACAAATTAAAATAAATAACATAGACTAATACAAAAAGTAATAATCTATGTGCAACTTATGAACTAAATTACAAAAATGGAGTTAAAGTTAAAACTTTACATATTAATGGCAACAAGCAAGAAAGAATATTACAGCTATGAAATTTTGTCTTATTTAATTTTGGTCTCTGCACATGTTTTCTGCTCCTTTCTGCAATGAATTTGTACAAAGAACAATCAATGGAGCACAAATTTACCCATTTCCTTTTCTGTGACTTCTTGCTACTCTCTGTTTCACTCTTCACTAAGCCTTCTAGAAAATGATACTACTAATTTCCAACATTTTCTCCCATTACGTTACTTTTGTATCAAATGATTAAAATAATTTTGTACAATTAAATATAAGTTGTTAGTCTCGTACTAAATAAAAAGGAACAAAATAGATAACATATAAGAAAAATAAACAATATGTTGAAATTTTGTGCTGGAAATGGTTTCATAATCTTTCATGTAAGTTTCATCTTATAGAGATTTTTTGTTTTCAAATACAATTTAAATTCCTGAACAAGTTCCTTAATTTAAGGAACCACAGTAATTAGTTGCAATTTTCAACTATATATATATAATCCAATCACGGAGCAGATTTAATTGACTTGAGTTAACGTAACTTTGCCTTTTTCAATAAAAAACTATGTATGATAAAACAAACAACTCTCAGAAACGTGGCATTTTGTCTTTTAATATGTGTTTTACTGATATTTTTTCTTTTTTCATTTTTAAGAAAAATGAAAGTGGACATAGTTATGCTTATGTTTGTTAGAATATTGTAAAAAATATTTTCAGATATACTTTATTTTTAGGAGAGCTACATGTCCTTCGTCCTTATATTTTTGTCCTAGGGTTAAAAGTTATAGAATAAGGATTTTTGTTTAAATCTCTATCATTACTTTCTTTCTTTTTATTTAATATAAAAGTATTATTATTTAATATGTATTTTGCTAGTAAAAACTGTAAATTCTATGACACAATTCTTTTAACAAATTACAAATCTTTCATATAATTTTTTAAGATATTTCTTTTTATTTTGTAGTTTTTGTTTTTCAAATATTATACCTCTTGTAGCGAAAAAATTGAGCACATAATTTCTTTTACCATCCCTTTCAACCTTATATTTTTCTTTTTTATAGTAATGGTGTTTCTAAACTTTATATTTAAGGTGACATATAATTACAGTAATAAAAAAATAAATAACCATATCACGTGTTTGTGAGGGCAAATTCACGAAGACTGCATTTTTTACGATGTAATTATTAAATCATAATTATCTTTTTAGATTCTTAAATTTATTTAAATATCTATTAAAAATATTGTCATAGAATTATCCAAATAAATTGTTAAAGAGACTAGTTGCATCTTTTTTGGGTACATATTCATGCATGATTATTTAATCAAATTGTTAAAGTTAACTTCTTTCACTATCATACTTTCACTCAATACACATTATACACAATATCATTTCTACCTCTAATTATATTTTTAATTTGTAAATTTTATAAAAATATATAATAGCACATACACAATTTATCCATTAAATAATAACATCATTCCAACTAGACCATATATTCAATTTTTTTCAAAGGTATTTTTGTGGTTATAATTTTTTTTTTATATTTTAGTTATTATATTGAACAAGTAAATATATAACCAAATACTTTAACTCATTTTAATATACTTTAATAACAAAATCATTTTTTTCTCTTCAATAAAAATAAGATCCAATTAGTTCTCTTTCGTCAAAGTCTATTCAAATATGATTAATTATTGGACCTCAGGCCCTCCTTGTTAAAAAATTATTTATGATATAAATAGAGTAGTATCTTACTTTATTCAAACTTGCATAATATATTTATCATATTTTATCATCAAAGTTCAAAATTTTTAAAATATGTTTGTTAAATTAAATATTATATATTAAAACGTTATTTAATCATTATATATATATATATATATATATACATATATATATATATATATATATTAGAAAATGCTCTTGTTCACTTTTCACACTTAATAAGCATAATAATAAAATGGTATAATTACTGATTTGGTTTTTTAATTTTTTGATTTAGTTCAATTTGGTCTCCATATTTTTTTTGTTGGTTCAATTTAATATTCCAAGTATTTAAAATGGTTTAATTTGGTCATCTCCGTTAAGTTGGAGTTAACACTTTGTCCGTATAGGACACGTGTTAATTTTTAATTTCTTTAATTTATTTTTTTTATTTTTAATCTTTTTTCTAAAATTTATAATCTATCATGTGTCATGTTATTATCGTGTCACGTGACAATTTACAGTCATGACACGTGACAGTGGTAAAACTTGTAGTTAGTTGAAGTGATTTGATGTATATATTAAAAAAATATTGTAATATGTATATATAAGTTGTAATTAAGTTTATTTACTAATTTTGTCTCAAATTGAAAATGAAAAAATTAGATCTTTTAAAAAAGGTTAAAATACTTTTTTTGTCCCAATTTTCCTCAAGTTTTTTCAAATAAGTGCTAATTTTGGTTTTGTGTTCAAATAGGTTCTAATTTTCGTCAATTTTGTTCAATTGGATCCTTTTTAGCTAACACCGTTTAAATCATTAACAGCCATGAACAGTAACTGTCACGTGTCACTTTGTGGTTTTTTTGAATTTTTTTTATTTACTTTTTATTTTTTAAAATCTTTTTAATTTTTTTTAAATGTACACGTGTCAACCCAGTAGCTTGTCACGTGTCACTTCGTGATTTTTTTGAATTTTTTTTTATTATTTTTTAAAAACATTTAAATGTACACGTGTCAACCCAATGCCACGTGTGAAAGTCAATGTTCTATATTCAATTTAGTCCCTATATTTGTTATTTTTGTTCAATTTAGTCCCAATTTTTGTTAACATTAACCAATTTGGTCCCTATCAAAGATGTGATCAAATTTAATTTTTGTATTAAAGTTATAATAATGTGAATTTTAATATATTATATAAAAATATTTAATAAAAAATGTGAATTTTAATATAAAAATTAAATTTGGTTTCAATTTGGAGAAAGACCAAATTAATTAATGTTAACAAAAATTTGAACTAAATTAAACAAAAATAACAAATATAGGGACCAAATTGAATATAGAACATTGACTTTGACACATGAACATTTAAAAAAAATTAAAAAAGAAACAAATTAAAAAAACACGAAATGACACGTGACACGCTACTTGATTGACACATGTACATTTCAAAAAATTAAAAAACAATTAAAAAAATTAAAAAAAAAATCAAAAAAACAAAAAATGACACGTGACAGTCATTATTCATGATTTTTAATTATTTAAACAGTGTTAGCAAAAAAGAATCAATTGAACAAAATTGACGAAAATTTTAGACTTATTTGAACACAAAACCAAAATTAGAATTTATTTGAAAAAACTTAACAAAAACTGGAACCAAAAAGGTATTTTAACCTTTAAAGAATAAGATACTAAACTAAACCAAAAATTTAAAATGGAAGACTAAATTGAAAACAAGTTTTACCACTACCACATGTTATAACTGTAAATTGCTATGTGGCACGACAGTAACCTGACACAGATTATAAATTTTTAGAAAAAAAAATAAAAAATAAATAAAATAAATAAAAAATTCTACAGTTTGACATGACATGTATCTTGTACAAACACAGTGTTAATTTCATTTCAACTTAACGAAAAAGATCAAATTGAACCCTTTTGAATAATTGAAGTACTAAATTGAACCAACAAAAAATATGAAGACTAAATTAAACTAAACCAAAAAATTAGAGGACCAAATCAATAATTTTACCTAGTAAAATTAATGTTCAACTATCTTGTCAAACAAGTACTTTATGATTTACCATGCTGAAGTCAACTAAAATACAGTACTGCATCTAGAAATTCATTAAAGATATGCATATTAAAGCATCTATTCATGTGAATAAGTTTGAATAAGAACAATCTAGAGAAAATACAATTATAGGGACAGATGTAGGGGTACTTTTAAGAAACTTTTACCAATCACCATCTTTATTTGAAGGTTGAAGCTCAACCCTGGTTGTTGGATGTGGCAAATGTAGATGCAGAACAAGTAGATATCTTTGAATAATTTCATTTCAACCAAAACAGAAAAAGAGAACATGAGGCAGAAAAGCAAAGGCAGCAACAGCCACCGATTATATTATATCTCTATTTATTAGGAGCTTGATAGCCATGGAACTATGAACAAACTGAGTGGCCCTTCAAGCTTCAAAGAATGGATATGATGTTGGACTACGCATCTGGTGCACCCTCTTCTTACTAGCTGTGCTGCCATGGCCAATCTCCTCTTAAAATGTAGAAGGTCCATGGGGGCAAGCATCATATTTTCTCTCACACACTCTCTCACAACTGCTTTCTTGTGTAAAATGACATTTCACTACACTGCACAGAACTATAGAAAAAGAGAGAAAAAAAAAATGTTGCAGGCTTCATTTCATTCTTGTTGCCTTAGTAATATGATCTTCCTGAGTTAGGAAGAACTCTTGTGTCACCTCCTAGAAAGAGGCACTCCACAAAGCATTCTCACCCTCTCCACACCTCCTATGTACCTCTTTAATCCTCTCTGCAGACCTGCAAATTCCACTGCAGCTCCAATCAAACGATGCAACACAAATGTTGCCTGCTTGGGCCTTCCACTCACAATCTGCAAAGTCACCAACTCAAAAGTTTGAAAGTGTTGACTTTTTTATTATACTTTGAAAGCAAGCCAAATAGGTGATGGGATGATCATAATGATGAGTCTTTCAAGAGAGGATTACTGAAGAGATACAACATTAATAACACATAAACTTAATCCACATATAAGAGATTGATACTACCTTCAATCCAAAACATTAAAAAAATGAGTTTATAGATTTTCATCTTTATATGGTGCTCAACTTCCTCACTTTTACTCAACGCGTGACTTAGATTCACACTTGCATTCCCAACAATAATTTGATTTATATAGTGAGGATTCCCAACAATAATTTGATTTATATAGTGAGGAAAAATAGTCACCTGGAGGAGTGCCACAGCAAAGTCTTCTATCATCTATATGCTCCGCATCAAGTCCAATAAACCAAGATCCTAGTGAGACATCCTCGTTGGCATACTTGTGAAGAACATCCCTGAGACAAAACATATACCATTGACTTGATTCAATTTATAGATGTAACTACACTCATACTACAGGATTTTTATGCTATTACAGCCAATGTCCCTATTTTTTTTCCTTTTACCCTACACCGGCCACCCTCAGTTTTCTATAATAATAGAACATCTATGAATACAAAAGTCCTTGATTTCTTATGATGTTTCATAAATTGAAGAAGGTTGATGTATTGACATAGAAGAGAAAGACATTGGGTGTAATTAAAGGGTGTAATAGTAGTTTGGCCAATTTACAATTAATCCTTTTTTTTCCTTCATAAATGAGATGAAGTAGAACTTACTGGTTAATTGATATGTATGTAGCCAAATCGTTTGAAATGGCATACAACTGCCCTGTGGCATGTCGGAAATACTTGTTTCCGGCCTCTCCAAATTTCCAGTACTCAGGTTCATGGTATCTTACTCCTCTGTACAACAAGGAAAGCAGGTAACAAGCTTAAGTCAAAGAGCTTTAACGATTCAACTCAATGAAAAACCAAAGATAAAAGGACAAGCAGTTCTTACTTTTGAGATAGGACTGGCCCAGATTTCATGCATCCAATGTATATGCGTGGTTTCGATCGGTGTCTAACCAGAGTTTCCCCCAGTGTTGCTGAAGCAGAAAGAACAAGAGACTCAATAGAAAGTTCTTGTTAAAACAATACTTATCATGGAAACATAAAACTCATGCTAAGACTTGGTGGGACTGTTATTTTATTACATTGTTAATAAGTGAACACATTCTACGCCCAAGAAGAATGTTGGTTAATAACAAAAAAGTACCCCTCATGCTAATTTTGTACAAACAGTTGGAGATTTTCAGATTTTTTGAACTAGTGATACCTATATTTACATGAACATCATCATCAACTTTGACGTAGAAATCAGCATCCCACAAATTCACAGCAGTGGCAAAATAGGTTTTTGTTTTTGCTGACAATTCAAGGTATCCTTCCACATGATTCTGCATAAACAAAGTATAAATAAGTGGAAAGGAACATGCAAGTGAAGGTAGTAGCAATGAAGCAAAAAGGAACACATGTGTCAAATTACCAGCCTCAAGAAATCTCCATGCTTTCTGTCCTCAGCTTCAATAGCTCTGTCAAGAATACCCCCTGATGTAGCACTAGACAAAGAAGAAAAATATATCAAATTATAATTCGTCAAATATAGTCATTTTTTATGATTGATAAATTGCTGGATATGTCATGTGTATCTGATACACTAAAATATAGATTGAATACATGAAGCATGTTGATTTTGGATTGAGACAAAAGCATGATAATGTAGCTAATTATGTAACAAAATCATTTTAAATAGAGATGGCATATCTACCTGTGTCCAATTACAAAGCGGATGATGATACCCTTCTCCTCTAGCTTCTTTCTTTTCTCACCTATTTTCCACGTTAACAAAAGAACCAACCATCACAAACTTAACCAGAAAATCAACTAAAATGGCACAAAAAACTTGAAAATACTAAGAAATGGAGTTGAATTATAAACCTTGTGGCATCCAAGTGGCGCGAACCGAGTCCCTTCTTTTCCTGCTGCTAAATGCAGTATTAATACCAATGACCATAAGGTACTTTCTCTTACCAGATGATTCACTCATCCTTATATCATCTGAAACAGGAGCACCACTTCGTAGAGACTCCTGAGTTGCCCTTGCAGCAGCCAGTTCCATCTCTAAGTTTGAAATAGTCTTGTCCAACGTTCTACATTAACACTCTCCCTTAAGTTTGACATGCAAAATCACAATAATACTAACACTTGTAACAGTATCATCATGGCTCTACATATAACTTACTGAATGGAATTATGACTCTTGTAAACTTCACCATAGATGTCTTTATCGCGCTTCATTTCCAATTCTTGCATCTAAAGGGTTCACCAAGAGAGATAATTAAGAAAACAATGAATTTCAGATTTCAAAAGTAGAAAATTTTCAGCAACCACGTGACTGTCGGTGCTTACAATTCTGGAATTGCAACCTTCTGAAACAACATTTAATTTATCAGTTTCTGCAGCCGTTGGTCGGGCTAGTCCTTTGTTGTTTTCAGGAATAGTCCATATCCTGTTATGAACATCAACATTTCACATCAGAAAAAAGTACCATAATGTAATAACCACTTTACCGGTTGCCAAGGCAATACCCTTATGCAATGAAGCTGCATTTATTAAAATCTAACGCACCGACAAATAAGTTGTCTGAAATATTAACAACCCAGATCCAAAAATTAACCAAACCTCTTTTCAGGTTCAAAGTTAGCAGGTATACTTATTACACAACTACCATTGGAAAAAAAAAATACAAGAGTGCCAAGTAACGTACACAGTATTTTCTTTTCCTTTTTATACTTTTTTCCTTTTTTTAGTATCCTCTTGAAGACAATCTTGAATGAAATGCAACTGGACATTAACTATAGACGCTTCTCTCAATGGAGATTCGGATTTTGATTCGATTATACGAGACTGGTCCCTTTTGCTAGACTCAATCCCTTTCTACGCTAAAGATAGCGGTTTAATTTTCAGATAGATTCATAAAACATAAGCAATGACAACTGAACAAGGAACTGAGACCAGACACCATAGTTGACTTAGCAATAAGAGCCAATCAATCATACAGTGTAAAGATGAAATCTTAAACCGAAGGTGACCATGATTAGAATCATTCATGGCAATCGAATCCAGATCTAAATCCATTCTTCCACGAGCTTCAATGAACTCAAGATACACGAGAAAAGTAACACACAAGCAAGTCAACGAATTAAACAAAAAGAAAACCAATAATTAATCACACAAACACACAAAGATCTGAGAACACTGATTACAAGACTAAACAAACAACTCAATACACGAACTCGATTAAAAAACAGAACGAACCACAACTTAAAAACCGAGAAGAAATCATCATTTATGAATTAAAAAAAAAAAAAGAGGGAAAAGGAGAAAGGGGAATAGAAAAAAAAAAAAAAAAAAAAACTGGAGAACCTGGTAGTAAAGAGCATTCCAGCACAGAAGCTCCCCAAGCACAAAAACAGTGCCCATCTCTGCGAAATAACGCTTCTAGAAGGCAATTCTCCTCTACTCTTCCAAGTCATAATTTTTATGTTCTTTTCAAACTTGGCACTTCAACAGGCAAAAACCCAGATGAAAAACTGGGTTTCTGAAAGTGAAGTGACCCTTCTGAAGAAGAAAAATACAAGAGGGTCGGAAAGAGAGAGAAAGAGAAAGATGGATAAAATCAGAACAGACAGAAGAACAGAGGAGAAGAACAGAGAGATGGTGTGTGTGTTTTTGAGGTTGTGATTTGTGTGTTGTTGGTTTTGCTTTTTGGTATGTGTGAAGGTGTTGAGGTTGGTTTTGGTGTGATTTCTTTTCTGTGTGTCTTTGAGGTGTGGTAAGGGACGTTGAAGGGTGGTGAAGGGACTTCCTAACCGACCAGTTTTACATTTACCATAATACCCAAACTATCCTTCTCCTACCCTTCATCTCTTTAATGGAAACTCTCTAGTAACATTACATGTTCTTGTCATCACATTAATGTCCCTCTCTTTCTCCACACACATTTTCTAACCACACCTTCTCAACCAAACCAACCATTCTCCACTGTGTAACATGTGCAAACTAGTGCCACAAGTAATAAATAAACAACTCCAAACACCATCCACTCTTTCTCTTCGATTCCCTTTTCTATTTCAACCCTAAAACATTCCTTTTAGCTATCTAAATATTTAACTGGAGTAACTTATTATTTGTTTGTGTGGTTCATTAGCGGTCCCATATCGGGTGAAACAGAATATTTAAGAAAGTTCGTTAGGATAAACTTTAATTTGATTCTGATACCATGTTAGAAGTAGACTTTAAGTCTAACTCAACCTCACAAAACCGAATTGTGATGTGAGGTTTACACCTTACTTATATATTATGAATTAGTTTTATTTTTAGTTGATGTAAAACTTTCAACGAGAACATTTATCAAATTATGCATTTGGATCATTATGTAATTTTTCTAATCCTAATATGGTGCTTGACATCGTCATGCTTTTTCAAGATTAATATTGGTTTCTGTATTATACCATTAATCAAATTTAGAATCTTTGATGCTGTTGTTGTTGAAACACTTAATCTAGCACTAAACAACGACATAATCCATGCATGAGATAACTTCTTGAAACTTAAATACAAGAAGATGAAGTTATCCGTAAAGTAAAATAACATGCATAAGTGCATTGACTCACCCGATACATTAACTTAATTAATTACAAATAGGTTAAATTACTAAAATATAAGATTTATGGCCTAAATTGCACATGCATAAGTGAATTTTTTTTTTCTTATTTACAATTTTTTACCTTGATTGACACATGTTAGGATCGTTAGTAACACGACATCGTTTTGATCGAGACAAATTTATATACTGTTGTAAGTATTGTTGGTGTTTATTTTCGATCAAATTTAGAATTTTACTTTTGATCATTTACATCTTATTAAATACGTTACACATTTTAAAAGTAAAACTATGATTGTATAATAACACAAAAGAATACATGTAATATAACATTGTAGGTATATATATGTTTTATCCAATTTGATAACTCTATATTTATATATAAAGACGGATATTTTATTGTTGACTAATCGGTAGTTTTGTTAGCTTTTGCGTACCTTACCTTCAGCTTCAATAATTTCATTGCTTTACCTTAAAACAAAATGTCTCTTATATTAAGGTTTCTAAATATAATTTGTAATTTCATCGATTTCTTATATAAATTTCACGATAATTAAAAATATCGTTAAACTATATTATTTAAGTGGGTGTAAATTTTATTTTATTAAGTTAATTTATAATATTGAATTAAATTTAGATTTAACTTTCTTAAAATTATATTACAATAATATGCATATGATTTTTTTGTGGTGAAACTCTTCGATATTCAAAGAGTGGAGTTGTTTCATTTATACATGTAATATGATTTTCTTTTTTATTTGTTAATTAACTCAAGGTGAATACTAATGGTGCAGTTAAGAGTTGTTATGGTTTAGCTTCATATGCTGATATTTTTAGACGAAGTTAGGGTGAATATGTGAGTAGTTTTATAATTTTTTTTAGGGGTCTAGACTTCTATTTATGTTAAGTTTATCGACCATTTATACTTTGAAGCATGCTTAATGAGACTTGAGTTTTCATAGGCTTTGGTTGGAGGATGATTCTTCTTAATCTATCATGGTTTTTTCGATCAGCAAGTGATATCTTTGAGTCAAAGGAGATGACGTCAATACTTGCATTTTTGTAAACATATATTTAATTTAAAGTTTCTCATGTTTTTTGTGAAGAAAATCACTGTGTCGATTAGTTAGCTAATTTAGCTTTGATTTATAGAGAATAGTATAAGTGGTTTAATGTTTTACCATCATGTATTTATTTATATTTTTTTCATAATAGGTATAATTTGTCTATATTTCATTATGTTTTATGAGGTGTAATTTTTATCATGGGTTTGATATGGTTCCCAATGCTTTGTATTCTTTTATTTCTTTTTTTTAATAATTTTTTATGTGATGATAAATGATTAATGTATTTTAAGGTGTTAACCTAGTTGAAATATCAGAATTGATAGTGATGCCTAATATGAATTTATTTAGATATTATAATAATTCAAAATATATTTTAACTAAGTTATTTGGTGTAGTTTATTTGATTTATCTTAATCAAATTTATATATTGAGTTCTCTTAATCTCATGTTTAAATTATTTAACACCAAACGTGATGATAAGTGATGTAGATCTCATTTATTAAATTAATTTTGTAAAATTAAATATGGTTTAAATTTCACTCTCTTCATTTTTTTTTAAATATATTATCCCCTTAGTTTAAAAAGAAATTATTTAACTTCACAATGTAATTAATCAACAAAAACCCTATCGAAAACCGTAATTGGTAATGGAGCTGCTACCATCATAGCATAATATGTTTTATATTCCAAAAAATATGGTTATCAAACAATTTCTTAAAATTAATTAACCTTTAAGGTACTTATTTTAGTGGATAGTTTGAATAGAAGTTTTTTGTAATTATTATTTTTTTATTGTCAAGTGAGAATTTCATTAAAACATCTGTTAGTACATCAACTTAAAAAAGAAAGGAAAAAAGAAGTCATAAAATTTTCAAATATTTAAAATAATTTTCATAATCTTATCTCTATGATAGAGAATCATATCGTATGCTCTAAAGATTTTCCTGCATCCGCATATAGTTAATTAATTAACTATTTATACTAGTGCTGTGTTATTTAAAAAAATATATATAAAAATTCAATTTGAAAAATGTTAAATTACGTTTCACATGTAACGTTGACGTAGAAACCAACGATGGTGAATTTTCACACAATCAAACAAACAACTTAAAAGTTTGTTGTTCTTTTTATTTTGTTTGTTTTTTTCTTTTTGGGTAAATAGCATAAATCGGCTTTATTATCCTTGACAATGATATATTCAATAATGTTGTTTTGAGAATTTTAGGTACAAAGCTTCTTTGCGATGTGCTCAAAGAATAAAGAACAAAGAAGAAAAGATGGACAGTGACACAGTTAGAAAGGTTCCTTTTAGATAGCTATAAATTTACAATTTCCTCTTTTTTATTTATACTTTTACTATAGCAGTTTTGAATTTTCAATCCAAAATATTACTTCACCAAAGTTTAATTAGCTAATAAAAAATTTACAAAGGAGTAAGGAGAACCTACTAAGTTATTACATCACAATCTTATGCAAGAATATAGAAAAGATAACATTATATATTTATGACACTCTCCTCTTACTTTTAATTAATATATTTTTCTTCTAGTGAAATGCATTTAATTTTTTAGAGTAAAATAAAATATAATATTTGATGATCAAATATATTCTTCTTTTAATAATGTGGTGTTTTATCTTTAACATTGAAAGAAGTGATATCTTTGTTTGTATACATAATGTCAAAAAAAAGTTTATTGTCTGCTGAATTTTTTAATGTTACTTTTTTATCATATCTCTATAATACATCGATTACAGTTAAAAACGTTTTAAAATATATTAAAAAAATATTAACACAATATATATTTTTAATGTTCAGAAAAAATTAGTAAAAAAGAACCCAATAAAAGATCCAGACTAAAAAAAGGAGCGAAAATCTATATTTAATTGTGTGGTGATGATTCACCAAGAACTAGGTGAATATATAAAGAATTATATTATGATGTGTAATTTATTAGCTGAAATTGAAATTGAAATTGTGGGATAATTCAATTGTGAAATTATATATATATATATATATATATATATATATATATATATATAT
>Ga0099823_1003642_pt1 | contig 14704 bp, 11 predicted proteins | sample CowpearedBW_FD_76831 | JGI IMG/M metagenome (GOLD analysis project Ga0099823, IMG submission 76831) | Root nodule microbial communities of legume samples collected from California, USA - Cow pea red BW | ecosystem: Host-associated > Plants > Roots > Nodule | place: USA: California | collected...
AGGCAATGGTCATTGATTTTCTTATGTCACATCAAGACCCTCTACAAAGCAATGGTCATGGTTTTTCTCATCATCAAGGCCCTCTGCGAGACAATGGTCATCGATCTCTTTACATCAACACCCTTTGCGAGACAATGGTCATTTATTTCTTATGTCACATCGAGGCCCTCTACGAGGCAATGATCATCGATCTCTTTACATTAAGATCCTATGCGAGGCATTGGTCATTGATTTCTTATGTCACATCGAGGCCCTCTACATGGTAATGGTCACTGAATCCTATGAATGGACCCTTTCCACGGGATTGGTCTAATTTGTTTTTTTTTTCAAAACGTAAAAAAAAATGGTGTGTCAGATGGAGACCCTCTACTTGGTAATGGTCTCCTAGTTCTTTTCTTTAAGATATAGACCATCTCCTCTCGAATGGTCAAGTTTGTCTTCAAATTTGTCTTCTCTTGAAACCCGAACGAAATTAGTGTTTTTATCTTTACTTAGCTTTTATTACGATAATATGAAAAAGTCAAATTTTCATATTATCTAGTAAAATCTAAGTAAAGAGGGGCAACTGTCAACACCCAATTTCGTCTGGGTGAATAAATTTATTTTCAAAAAAATAAAAATAAAAAAAAAATGTTATTAGTTAATGGTAAAAGGTGAAATAATTTTCTTCAAAAGATTTTCAAACTTTAATTTTGGAAAAAAAAAAGAGATAGAAAAAAAAAGGAAAAAAGAAGAAAAAACCCAATTTGTTTTTAATTATCACATACTTTTTCATAAGCCCAATAATCCAACATACCATTTGTTCTTTGTTCGTGATAAAGAAATTAGTGATATGATTCTAATAATTACAAGCACTATCTCTTTCAAATGGTAAGAATCAATATTATTAATTGGGATTTGATTTTGTGCTCTGATTTGCTATGATTTGATCCCCATAATGTGATGCTATCATGACCAATACCTTCCTTATATTGTTCATTACAATTAAGGCAGAGATTGCATTGATATTGCAAGGTGTGAGTATAAATACGCACTCTGTCATATGTAAAAAAAAGAAAAAAATATTCTTTACGCTTCTTTAATTCTTCGCCGTCACCACTCCCACTTACACACCTCCTTTTTTATCTCTTTCAAAAAAAAAACAACCATTGAAGGAGGTAGAAAAAATAAAAGAAAACATTCTCTATACTTCTGTAATTCTTTCTCATTACCGCCCACATAGACACCTCTCATTTTTATCTCTATTGGAAAAACAAACATAAAAATATTAGAAAAGAAGCAAGAAATAACAAAAGAGATAAGGTGAGAAGATATTAAAATTTTTTTAAGATATGACACTCTCAGTTCTTTCATCTTTTGATTTAGTTTTTCCAATATTCACTTTTTTTAATCATAAAAAATATTTTTCCCCTTTCTTTAGTGTCTGTCCGGCCGCTCGCATCGCATGACATCCAATTTAACTTTTTTTTTCTGAAAAATATATATAGATGATCTAAAAATAAATAAATAAATAGTTTTCTTTGCTTACTTCTTGATATTTATCTTGTTGCTCACGACATCCACATCCACTTTTAAATAACTTTAAAAAATTATTAAAAATTTATAAATGATTAAAAAATGAGAAAGTAAAAGATAAAACAAAGAATTTATTTCAAGTGTCTGTCCATCTACTCGTGTCGCGTGACACCAATTTTAAAATAATTCGAAATACGAAAAATTTAAGTAGAAAGGTCTTGAAAAAATAAAAATAAAAAATTAAATCATTTTTCAAATAGTTTTCCAAATAGTTTTTCATAAAGAACTGCGTAACCCTGATTCTCCATTGTAAATGGAGATACGTAGAGCAAGGATTAATCCTTGTCGGGCCTAAAAAATAAAAAATATATATATTTTTGTTTCTTTTGTACATTCTTTTATATTATTTTTGGGAAAAAATAAGTATTTTGAAACACCACATAACTTTTTCACATTTAATTAAAAGTATCAGCTTAGGACAGACGTTGTGCGATGTTAATACCTTTCCCAAGCGTAACCGACTCCCTGACCCAAAATCCGGTTTTTCGCAGACATTGCTCTTTTTTTATGGTTTTTCATAGTTTTCTATAATAACTATGGTAGCGACTCCAAACTCTGTGTTTTTTCAAATTTTAATCCATTTTTTTGTTCTTTCCTTATAAATGCTAGCATTCTCATAAGCCTGCAATCTAAATTCATCCAACTCATCCATTTGCAATAATCTCTTCTCACCTGAAATCTTCGAATCCAAATTCAAGAATTTAATAGCCCAAAATGCTTTGTGCTCTAATTCCATCAGTAAATGACATGATTTCCCATACACCAATTGATATGGAGACACTCAAATAGGAGTTTTAAAAGTTGTACGGTAAGCCCAAAGTACATCATCTAGTTTCCTAGACCAATCTTTCCTGGATGAGCTCACAACTTTCTCTAAAATTCTCTTCAATTCCCTATTGGAAATTTCCACTTGCCCACTAGTTTGTGGATGGTAAGGAGTAGCGATCTTGTGGTTGACACCATATTTCCCCAAAAGTGCTGCAAATTTCTTGTTATGGAAATGTGAACCTCATCACTAATTATTGCTTTTGGCACCCCAAATCTAGAAAATATATGTTTCTTGATGAAACAAATTACCACTTGAGCATAATTTGATGGTAATGCCCTAGTCTCCACCCACTTTGACACATAATCCACTGCAACCAAAATGTATTAGTTCTAAAAAGAGGAAGGAAAAGATCCTATAAAATCAATACCCCACACATAAAAAATGTCCACTTCCAGAATGCTATTTAAAGGCATCTCTTTGAAATATTTCCTACCCTTTTTGTCACACTTCTTAATAAAACCACGGGCATCTTTAAAAAGAGTAGGCCAATAAAAGCCACTTTGTAAGACTTTAGAAGTTGTTCTCTCAACACTAAAATGCCCCCATAACTGATCCATGACAATGCCAAAGGATACTTCGAAACTCATTCTCAGGAACACATCGCCTAATGATACCATCACCACATCTTCTAAATAGTAGAGGATCATCCTAGAAATAACTTTTAACATCATGCAAAAATTTCTTTCTTTGCTGAAAAGTCAAGTCATGAGGAAAAGACTTTGTCTTTTCTTTGTCTTTTCTTTTTCCTAATACAGCACCCACAACATAATCACTAGCATCACACATAAGTTCAAATGGTAAAGACAAAATAAGTGTTGTAATTTTAGGAGCAGAGACAAGTTGTTTCTTTAAAGTCATGAATTCTTGCAAACATGCATCATCAAACACAAAAGGAGCGACGACTATTTAGTTGTAACCAAAATAGCGATCAAGAAAACAGTAGTACTCATGTCCAGACAACTTCTCAAGCATTTGATCTATAAACAGGAGTGAAAAATGGTCCTTCATTGTGGCTTGATTAAGTCTTCTATAGTCAATGCACATGCGCCACCCTATCACTTTTCTTGTGGGAATGAGTTCATTCTTTTCATTTGTCACTACTATTATCCCACCTTTCATGGGTACCACATGAACTAGGCTCACCCACTCACTATCAAAAATTGGATAAATAATGTCCGCTTCTAATAACTTGATTACTTCTTTCCTCACCAAGTCCTTCATTGTGGGGTTGAGCATTCTTTATGGTTGACAGATAGGTTTGAAGTCATCTTCCAAATAAATTATGTGCATGCACATCGTAGGACTAATACCTTGTAAATCATCAATTGGCCAACCTATAGCGGATTTGTGCTCCCTCAACACCTTTACAAGCTCCTCTTCCTCAACAACGGTAAGTTCATTGTTTATAATGATAGGATTGAGCATTGTCTCATCTAAGAAACTGTATTTAAGGCGAGAAGGAAGTGGTTTCAATTCTACCTTGGATGTCTCGTCTCCTCCACCTTCACTCTTGTTAAGGTCTTCTACTCTTCTGGTAGAACTGAATAAAGGCTTGAGAACTTCTAATTGATGGGCACATTGCACCACTTCTTCATCACTCACTTCTTCAAGTAACTCCTTTGCGTCCATTCCTGACAACAAGGTGCGCTCTAATGGACTCTTCCTCCCATGATTATCCATTTCCTTTAACACTAAAGACTCAAGTCGGAAACAATCCTCCTTGTCCACCTTGTGCTTCATTAGAGAGTTATTATTGTAGACTTCACTTGTCCAATTCCCAACATTTTAAAAATGAATAAAGGCATCAAATTGATGCTTGCTCCAAAATCACACAATGCCTTACTCACCATTATATTTCTAATCTCACATGGAATCACAAAGCTTCCTGGATCCTTCAACTTGGGAGGTAATTTTTTTTGAATTATTGCACTGCACTTCTCTGTGAGTATTATGGTTTCATCTTCTTGCAACTTCCTCTTTCTAGACAACAAGTCCTTCATAAATTTTGCATAGCTAGGCATTTGCTCTAAGGCCTCCACAAATGGAATATTAATGTAGAGCTTCTTAAAGACATCAAGAAATCTTGCAATTTTTTTCTCCTGATCTTTCTTCTTCAACCTTTGAGGGAATGGAATCGTAGAAACATATTCTCTCATTTTACCTTTTTCACTCTCTTCACTTTTTTCTCCCTCACTATTCTCCTCACAATTTTTCCGCTCATTTTTTCCACTCTCTTTTACAATCTCATCTCCTCGTGCATTTTTCTCATTACTCACATTACTTTTTTTCTCATTTTCTACCAACCTTCCACTCCTCAATTGAATTTCCTTACATTGCTCCTTTGGGATTGGAATGGTGTCACTAGGGAATGTTCTAAGAGACCTCTTCGAGATTTGTCGTGAAAGTTAACCAATTTGATTCTCCAACTTCCAGATTGAAGCTTCCTAATTCTTGAGATTAGTCCTTGTCTAATTCATGAAATTAGAAGTCTGTTCCATAAATGTTGAGGTTTGCACTGTTAGCTTCTCCACAACAATCTCCAAATTAGACAACTTACTTCCTTGGTTGCTAGATTATGCTTGATATTGATAAGGAGGCTTTGGTTGATTAGATTGATTCGAACCATTCCAAGGTTTGTTTAGTGGGCTCCTCCAATTTGAAAAATTATTAGCAAATTGATCATGTTGTTGGCACATTACATTCTCCTGGCCTCTTGTTGAGTTACTTGACACTCACCATTTTGATGCATTCTTCCATAAAAATCACACAGTAGATACGTTGTATTAACTGCTTTTGCTTGTATATTACCCAACTTCTGCATCAACTCGGTCATTTTGTGTGTTAACAACTTGTTTTCAGCTAGGATAACATAAAAAGTACTAACCTCTAACACTCCAGCTTTCTATTTTGTCGGTCAAACTGCATATTCACAATGTTAATTGCCATTAACTAAATAGTCTCCAAAGTTTCCTCATGTGTTTTCAAATTAAACGATCATTCACTTGTCACATCTAGAATTGCTTTAAAAGATGGTGCAAGACCATAATAGAATATTTGGACTTCAACCAATTTGGTAAAGCATGATGTGGGCATCTTCTCAAGAGCTCCCTATAACTCTTCCAAGCCTCATACAAAGATTCAGTTTCTTGTTGCACAAAATAGTGATTTCATTTCTCATTTTTGCTAACTTGGATGGAGGAAAGTATTTGGTTACAAATTTTGTAGCCATATGTTCCCATGTAGAAATACTGCCTGGAAGTTGTGTTTGAAGCAAACTTTTAGCTTTATCCCGTAATGAGAAAGGAAAACGCCTCAAGTGGATTGCATCATTTGAAACTCCATTAATCTTAAAACTATCACAAATGGCCAGAAAATTCTCCAAATGAGAATTAGGATCCTCTGAAACTGCACCTCCAAATTGATTATGTTGGATGACTTGTAATAGTGCAGGCTTGATTTCAAAATTGTTGGCTTGAACAAGAGGTCTCACGATGCTCCCTTGGTAATTATTTGTATTTGGCATCGAATAATCAGGTAAAGTCCTCCTCACAGGTTGTTCTTCACCCATCATTGATATGTGTTCTTTCTTATGATTTTATGGCCCTGCTTTTCTCTCTTGCTTCTTCTTTCTTGCGATACTCCTATTGCGTATAGCAGTATGTTCAATTTCTGGGTCAAAAAGCAAGATTTTTTCTGCAATTGTATCTCGCATAAATAACTTAAAGACATAAGATTCTAACAACAAAAATCACGTGAAAACACATTAACAACAAACAATATAATTAAAACAAAAAAGAATAAACTGAAAACACAAAAAATTTTGACTACCTAAAAATTAATACTCAAATCTTAAGCAAATTAGATCACTAACACAACAGAAAAATCAATCCCCAGCAATAGTGCCAAAAACTTAATAAACGTTTGGTGAGTGAACCAATCATTAACTTAGTAATAAAATATCGTGCTGTGAGATTGACTCGTTGAATACTAAATTCCTAAATTACATAATTGTGAGCAAATAAGAATCAATAAAATTGAAAGCATAAAATTTTAACAAAAACTTCAATAAATATAAAAACTGTTATAGGATTGATTTCATACCCTTTCCTATAGAATTCTACTCTTTTTCAATTGATGCAAACAATGTAATCATCCACTTGAGTTTACTCAAAGCTGTTTTACCCCTAATCCCTTAGTAGGTAAAATCTATTCATTGAATTCGATCCCCCAATTCCTTAGGTCAGTTTACAAATATTCAATAGAATCATGAAAAGTCATTAATCATCTCTATTGTAAACTAATTAGATATGTCCAATTTTTCAATTATGACATAACCTAACCCGTCTTGTTTATAATCGCAAACAATCCCCAATTTCCCAATTGTGAAATCGCTCATAGAATAAACGATAAAACCATAAACAGAGCATTAAGATGAAGAACATTAACAAAATATCAAATGTAAAGAGTAGAACCTATAATCCAAAGTCTTATATCAATCCTCCAACAAAAAGGAAAACTAGTTCTACATAATGAAAAGAAAAAAACTAAAAGAGGTAGACAAAGCGAATAACAAAATAGAGGAGAAAAAAGAAGTTTTTTCATGAACGCTCCTCCTCCTTTATATTTTTCATGTTCTCTACCTTTGTTGAGGTAATTTTCTCTCTCCTCTAACCGTTTCCCTCCTTTTTCTCTTTCTTTTATTTTCTTTTTCCTTTAAATCTTTATCAGTTCACGTAATCTTTAGATTTCTCGCTAAACAATTCATAGGCCATGGAAAGACCCACCAGGCACCTGTGGAACATGCTGTTTTCTATCCTTCAATTTGAGGCAAAATCTACAGGTCGTGGAAAAATCCACCAGGCCCCTATGGAACACTCTAATTTGAAACTCAAATTTTTTAAGCCAAATTCACAAGTCGTGGAAGACTCCACCTAACACTTGTGGAATATGTTGTTTTGTGTCTAGCTTACTCCCTCCAGACCTATTTACACAAACAATGTACCAATCCAAATGTATGATCCAAAACAAGATAATGCATGATGAAATCAGTCCAATAATGTGCAAATGAATAATAATGGCCTAAACTAATGCATGAATACACCTATATATTACCTGCTCATCATGGGTCAAGCCCCCAAACAATTGAAATAAATAAAAACTTTAAAACAACTTTTGTCAATTTGGACGTCGCAAACAAGGAGAATTAAACGTATTCGAGTGAGATTTTCATATGGGCTTAGTCAACAGAAAAACATAAAAATATAATAATAATTCCAAGCCCACGAATGATTGAAATAATAAAATATTTAAAATAGCTTTCGTTAGTCTAGATGTGGAGAATTTAATGCATTCGAGTGGGTGTTGTGTGGGCTAAGCCAACGCAAATTATTTGAAAGTATAATTATTTGTGTCGGCGTAGCGTGGGCTTGGCCAATACAAATGCTTGAAAATTTTGATATGAAATATTTGTTTCCAAGCACATCTCAGAACCTGCATCCAATCTTAGAACCTACATTCATACACATTTCAAGCAATCCAACATTTCAGGATATTCATTCATTTAGAACTAAAATTGAAAACATAAGATTAAGTACATTATGACTGTAATTAGATCAAATTACAATAGTCACACAAAATCCATAAGTCAAAGATCCAAATAAGTCAAGTCCAGTGATTTTGTCATTACAGTCACATTGGCATTACATCCTAAATTTTATTGCTTAGCCTATACTACTTAGCCATAAAACCTAGTAGCAGCCACATCCAAGCCACAATCCACAATGGAAGAGTGAAGGATTGCGCTGAAACTTGGAAAATGAAAAACTAAAAGGTAAGAGATTAATCTCTAAAGCAACTTTTTAAGTATCTATAATTTAATTAAGAAAATAAAATTTTAAAAAGTGTGCACAATTTGAACATGTACCATCTTCAAGGAACAAGTTGATTATCCAAGTCTTCATCATAATACGTATGCACGCGACTAGTGCCTGTTGAAGTGTCTGCAGCCTGCTTCTCCAATATCATGGCTAATTGTTGCTTGTTCAAACTCAATTCTTCTTGAACGAGAGCATATTTCTAATCAATTTCATTAGCTATCATAGTGGCTTGTTTTACTTCTTCTAGAAGCCTCTCCATCTCAACCAATTATCCATGTCTTGGATGAATTGTGCAAGTTAAAGTAGAAGGTTGAGTGAGGGATGACATGCCATGATGAATGTTGACAACCAAGTCCCAGTTCCATAAACTCTCCCTCTACTTTTCCCTCCAATAGCATCTTTCCAACATTGAATCTTTGTTGTTATTGCAATTCTTGTAGAACTAATTGTCTCCATGTCCAGTACACGTTGATGATATGTCTAGTATTCAATCATAATATGTGAAAAGTGTTAGAATTGTATAGAATAAACAAAGTCTTATATGTCATGGGTCAGCAACAAAATTTGGATACACATTGTCAAAGTGTTTCCATGATTTTTCATCGAATGGATGTCGCAACGCACCATCATATCTTTTATTTTCATAATGTCATTTCATTTGTTTAGTAGTTTCCAATGATGCATATAGTCGTTGTAATATGTGGATTAGTGGCAAGTAGAACATTTTTTTTACTAGAACACTTTTGTGTCTTCTTGTGCCACCCTTGTGAGGTAAGTACCTAGAACGATGATAAAACTTGCATTTTGTTAATTGGTCATCAGCCTTGTAATATAACATGCAACCATCTTCACAACAATCAATCCTTTTAACATTTAACCCAAGATTGGACACAATCTTTTTTGCTTCATAATCTTAGGTGTGCAATTATCTTTAGGAGAGACATCAACAATCATTTGAATAAAATATTCTAAGCATTTTTCAGCAGCATGTCCATTGGTTATGGTTGCTAGAAGCCTTATAGCTATTCATAAATGGGCTCATTTGCATTAGTGAACATGTATAAAACCTTTGCGCTTCAGCATGAGGGGACTCTTCTTCACATTGCCATCTAAAGCTCCTAGATCACATATATGCATACAAGCATTATACACCATTTCAATCATTAAAGCAAATTGATCCTCATGATTCATGTTTTCATAGCTACCAAATGTATAACCTAAGCTCTAAACCTTTGATCCATGTTCTCCATGATTAACCCAAATGTTGTAGTTCTTAAGTACGTATATAATAATAATAATAATAATAATAATAATAACTTATTATAACAATCTGAGAATGTTTCGTATCCATTCATCAAACACGTAGCGTAACTTAAATGTAAGTAATGACACAATCTTTAAAACATATTAATTAAAAGGTATTAAATAAAAGAAAATATTAAAAATTTGTTACAATGATGTGCATATTATAAGAAAATGTCTTATTAACAATCAATTTTAGTGACCAAAGCTGTTAATTATTATGGTGACCAATTTAAATATTAATTTACAAAATAAAAAACTATTGGTTACTGAAATAATTAATATTATAAATAAAAATTTATAATTAGCCTCTGATATTTAATATCTTTCTTATGATTTGTTAAATATTTTTTTTGGAAATTAGAATGCACGAATGTGTAAATTCGTGTAAGGAGAACTTCATCTTAAAATTTCAAAATGAAATATACTAGTATGTATACTATATTCAGCAGAGTAGTTTAGTGATGCTTCGATCTGTGATTCTTATAAACATGCACATCACATATATAAAATTAATATTAATTTTAGTTTTTAACAAAAGTTTCTTAAATATAGTTTAGGAAGGTTGTGCTAGTACCACTTTTTGGCTAAATTAGGTAATTACTCTACTTAGTTTTTACAGAGATTATTTAATAAAGGTAAGTTCAAAATAATATTATAATGATTTTAATATAATGCTTTATTACTACTTAATTATTATTTATTAATTTGTATACGTTTAGAAAATAAGTAAAATAAACATAATCTATTATAGATAACTCGGAGGGTAATTTTAAACAATTATGTAATATTTATTAATAGATTTAAAACTAGTATAATAAGTTTTGTTATCAAATTATTATATTTATTATAAATATTTAAAAGTAAAAATGCTATAAATGTTACAACCGGATTAATTATAATGAAAGAAAACTTAGATAATTGTATTATTTGTTGTACTTTTAGAAATAGACATAGACGTATCCTTTCCACTGTAGATATTGTGGTGAAGTTTGTAAGGCTTTATTGATGTGATGTTTTGGGGACTGAGAGCTATAAATCATAAAGAATGGTGTGGTCACAACTCCTGTAAATGGCAGAAGATTTTGACATCAATGCCATGCATCCTATCATATTCAGTCATGGAAGAAGGTCACACCATGCAATGCGACTAAACCACAGGTTTTTTTTTTTTCTTTTTCACGATAGATCAAATTTTAAAAAGAATTCTTAATTATTAAATAATGGCTTCCAATTCTAGAAAATAACTCAAAATTCAACTTCCCATGATCGAAATTCTCATTTACTTTTCTTATTCTTTTCAATTTTTTTTAAAATAAGAAAATATAATTTTGATTTTAAATTTATAAAAAAATAAAAATATATATAATAATTTAAATAAATTTAATATTATGAGTCGTTTAAAAATTATAATATATAAATTATTTTTAGTTTAACATTTTTTCACTTTTATTTAGGATAATTAATTGTTTTGAATTAAAAAAGTATTAAAAAGAAGTTTGTATGATATGTAACAATGCATGTCTTGTGTTTGTTTGTGCATAAAGACAATTTGTTCGTAAGATGTGTAACAATGCATGTCTTGTGTTTGTTTATGTATAAACACAATTTATACGAACAAAAAGGAAGACAAAAAGAAGAGTGAATAATCTGTTTGTATTTCTTAATTTGCGAAGAAGTGGAGGACTAGAGCTAGAGGGAGAGCACTCTTTAGATTCCTTGAACATGTGATTAGAAAGACATCAAAAGCTAGTTTGCATAAGAGTACATTAATCAACTTTGGTGTTGCTTAGTAAGTGCCTTTTGTAAAAGAAAGGATTTTGGTCTTTTCATGTGGCTGTTAAATAGGTCATCTGTACATTACGTGATCAGTGACGGATCTTGATTAAAAAGTTTGAAAAGATCAAAATAATATACTCAAATTTTATATATTTAATTATTATTACTAATATAATAAAAATATATATAATTTAGTATTGAAATTTTTGTATGTTTCTCCTTACAAAAATTATAGTTTTGAAATTGTATTTGATATAGTTTTCCTATATATTCTCATATTTGAGCATGACCCTCCTACGAACCTTCTAAGAAGGTCCACCATTGGACGAGATATTTTTTTAGTTGAAAGTCAATGCATCACAAAATTTCTTCAGATGACTTATCAGTATTTCATGCAGGAGGTAGCGTTAATCAAGCTCACTCATGTCATCATCATCTTGAAATCATGTCGCAACTTCATCATCTTTGACATCAACATCTTGGAAGATTGCATTAAGGACGTCAACGCCAAGGGTTGCAATGCGGCTACCATTCAAGTAGAGTCATCGTCGCCTAAAGCGACATGGATTAAAGACTCTAACCATACGATGAACCAATTTATGGTTTTTCTAGGGAAAAAGTTTCCACTCGCGGCTACATTGACCTCCACACTGTCTTCCGCGATGGTGCCCAAACAAAAATTGTCCTTATCCGCTTCCTCATCGTTGATGCGCCTACATCCTATAATGTCCTCCTAGGCCGCCCTTCACTCAACACCCTTGGCGCCGTTGTCTCCACACCTCACCTCCCCATGAAGTTTCCCTCCCCATCGGGCGACATCCTCACCATCCATGGCGATCAACGTCTTGCGCGCGAATGCTACATGGCCAGCCTACGCTCACAGATTCCCATCCTGCAAACTAACAACATAGAGCGACCATCCGACTCTGACATCGTTTTGTCTAGCAATGATCTAGACCCCAGAGTGGGTCGGGATGTCCGCCTTGAACCTGTTGAAGAGACCACCCCCCTGGAGCTCCCTAATGGCCGCACCATCAAGCTCGGTACCGGGCTCGAATCCGAACAACGTGAAATCATAACACCCACCATTGTCGCCAACTTAGACCTTTTTCGTTTGGTCAGCTGTCGACTTACCTAGAGTTGACCCTCAAGTGGCATCCCACAAGTTATCTATTTACAAGGAGGCCCGATATGTCTCCTAGAAAAAGTGCAAACTCGACGAGGAGCGACGCCTAGCGGCCAAGGCTGAGGCCGATAAATTGCTAAACGCAGGGTTTATTAAAGAAGCCCACTATACCACTTGACTATCTAACGTAGTCCTGGTCAAGAAAGCCAATGGCAAGTGGAGAATGTGTGTTGATTACACCGACCTCAACAAAGCCTGTCCAAGGGATGCCTACCCATTGCCCAATATTGACCGACTAGTCGACGGTGCCGCTGGCAAATAGGTCCTCAATTTTCTTGACGCTTACTCAGGTTACAACCAAATTCCCATGGCCGCATCTGATATGAACAAAACCGCTTTCATCACGGACGATGCCAATTACTTCTACAAGGTCATGCCATTTGGTCCCAAAAACGCAGGAGCGACCTACCAACAACTGTTGGATAAAGTCTTCAGCCACTTAATGGGTAAATGCGTCGAAAAATCCCCCAACCATCACTAGCACGCTCAGGACTTATCGGCAGTCTTCTCTACATTGCGGCAATACAACCTCCGCCTCAACCCTGATAAATGTGTTTTCGGTGTCGATCGTGGCAAGTTCCTTGGATTCATGCTGACCCAGCGCGGCATAGAGGCTAACCCTGAAAAGTGCAACGCGATCATATAGATGCGAAGCCCAACCAGCATCAAAGAAGTACAGTGCCTCATAGGCTGTCTCACGGCCATCTCCCGTTTCCTTCCCAAACTAGCCGAACAAACCCAACCCATCATACAGCTACTCAAAAAATCCGCCAAATTCATGTAGAATGACGATTGTGAACACATTTTCCAAAAACTGAAAACCACCCTCACCTCACTGCCTATCCTCCACAAACCGGATACCCATCAACCCCTACTGGTCTATATCATCGCTACAGATCACACCGTCAGCGCCGCACTGGTTCAAGACGTAGGCGGCACGAAGAATCCCGTTTACTTCGTAAGCAGAACCCTGCAAGATCACAAAACCAGATACCAGATGGTGGAAAAGTTGGCCCTATCCTTAGTACACGCAGCCCGCCACCTACGCCCGTACTTCCAAAATCATAACATTATCGTCAAAACCGACTACCCAATACAATAGATATTCCAGAAACCAGACCTGGCGGGACGAATGTCGTCCTGGGCCGCGAGTTATCCGAGTTCAACATCCGTTACGAACCTCATGGCCCCATCAAAGCTCAATGCCTCCTAGACTTTGTCAATAATCTCCAACAAATACCCACAGAAGACCAGTGGACACTCAACGTTGATGACTCTTCAAATCCAAAGGGAGCAGGTGTCGACATCGTGTTAGAAGGCCCCAACGATATCCTCATTGAGAAATCCCTCCACTTCGCTTTCAAGACATCCAACAATCAGGCTGAATATGAAGCCATCCTCGTCGACCTATCCCTAGCCCGCGAGGTCGGCGTCAAATCGTTAACATGCAAAACCGATTTCAAGCTCACTATAGGCCATCTAAATGACGAGTTCCAGATCAAAGATCCCACCCTTCTACAATATTACCATCTGGTCTGAACAGTCGTCCAATCCGCTTTCGACCAAGTCCGCATCCAACACATTCCTAGATCCGAAAATATCAGAGCCGACATCCTATCCAAACTAGCCAGTACCAAGTTAAAAAGTCGCCACCGATCACTGTTACAGCAAACGCTATCCTCTCCTTCCATCACAAATACCTGTCATAACCTAACTCAACACCAAGCCAACAACTGGACCACTCCTTACATCCAATACCTCCAAACCGGTAACCCCCCACCAAATGCCGACAGAACTTGGATAACTAAAGCCGCCAGGTATACGATGATAGGTGATGATCTATACAAACGCGGATACGGCCAACCACTTCTCAAATGTGTCACTACAGAACAAGCCCAATACATCATCAAAGAATTACACGAAGGCATATGCGGCTATCATTCCAGCGCACGTACCATGACTACCAGAATCCTTCGCGCTGGTTACTTTTGGCCGACTATGGAAGCAAACTGCCAAGATTTCGTCAAATGGATAGAGGCCAAGCCTTTAATTGCTATAAACTTTATATAGCATCTTCATTAATTTTAATTTAACAATAACAAACATAAATATTATTGCAAATTAAAATAAATTATTAATTATTTATATAAATAAAAT
>Ga0099823_1003643_pt1 | contig 14703 bp, 5 predicted proteins | sample CowpearedBW_FD_76831 | JGI IMG/M metagenome (GOLD analysis project Ga0099823, IMG submission 76831) | Root nodule microbial communities of legume samples collected from California, USA - Cow pea red BW | ecosystem: Host-associated > Plants > Roots > Nodule | place: USA: California | collected...
TATATATATATAAAACTCTAAATTTATTTATCTACAAAATAATTTAAGATATATCATTTATTATGTTAGATGAATTATTTGATATGTTATTGATGATCTGTCTACTCAGGTTAATTATCGATGGTAGATATTGATATTTTTTCTGATTTTTTTGTTACACGTGAATTTTGTATATAAATTTTTGTTCGTTATTGTATATATGAGTGAAACCGTGTGTTATCTTCTTGTCTATTCAGTGTTTCTTTATTAATTGATCAAACCCAATAATTGATAAGAAAAAAAAAAGGGAGAAGATATTATATCACCTATCTTATCATATAATTCATTGATCAAATTTTTATTGCAGTTATTTTAGATTTTTATGACAATGGATTTATATTTAAATTATATGATACTTTTTTTTAATATTTTTTAGCTTATTTCAATAAATTACTCATATTAACATTTTCAAAATAATCAATTGATGAAACTTATATTTTATCACTTCGTTGCTTGAAATAATAGTAAATTTTAATGTCCACACACTATTCATGATTTTGATTTTTAGACTGCTAAGATATTATTATAATTTTTAAATTTTTTTGATTTAATGTTACATTTTTTTTTCTTATTTTGAATTATTCAATTGTTTACTATTTTAATAAAATATATTTTTACCGGGAAATGATAATTATTTTTAAATTACAATAATTGTTTTTTTTTACCAAATGTAACTTGAATCTTAATTTACAAAAAAAAAATAGATTATATAAAAATTTAAAAAATAAAAACAGACAATTATAATAAAAATGTAATTATATAATATTAAGATTTTATTTAACAGTCAATCATATCCTTATTTTTCGTTATAAATTTCAATTAATTTTATCAAACATTTTTAATTTAATTTCTTTTATCTTCGAATTAATTTTTAATTTTTAATTTTTCAGCTTTCTACCTTTTTAGTTAACTTTAATAAAAGTAACCTTATTTGGATGTTTATAAGATTTCAAGTAAAGCTTGCAACATGTTTTCTACTCATCACTATCACTTGTCCTAAGTGTTTTGGCTAGTGAGCACTTGTGATAACTTTAAACTCAATAATTGATGTTTTTCACACTTTATAAAAACTCCGAAATTTAACTATTTTTTTAACTATGTGTACAAAGTCAAATATGTTATTATATGTAAATTGTGAAAAAGCTAGAAACATGTTTCTTACATCTTCATTTGTTTGGATTTTCTTTCAACTTAGTTTTTTGTGATCAAGTTATAACAATAAATGCTTTCAAGATAGATTATAAAACATTTGTTTAGCCAAAGTAATGATATATCTTCAACGGCGAAAAATCTAAGTATAACAAATTTTAAATTACAAACAATCATGAAATAAATATATTATGGAAACAATATTTTGTACAATAGGAAATTAACAATGACTAAATGTCATATTAAGATCTTTTATATTAAAATTTTAGTCAATAATGATCATGATTAACAAAAAAAATTGAATTTTAACTAAAAAAATGTTGCAACAATGCTGAAAATTACGCTATAGAAAAATAAAAAGTAATTTCTTTTGTTGCCCATAAATAAGAACATAAATAAAAGTACTACATGAATTTAATGCGGTGGTTTGAGGTATCTATTTCCATGAATATTAAAAAAGAATTATTATTTTTCAACATGTAATTTTTCTAGTAAAAATTATCATATAATTTTTTTAGCAAAAATAAAAATTTTAAATTTTCTACAATTTTTATTGACGAAATTGAAACGCACAACTACCCAAACTCTTTATGCACTTAAGAGACTTACTAAATTGTGTTAAAAATTGTTAAATCAACTCTTTATCCATATATTCTTCTTATTGCTCCCTTATTTATATTACTTTTTGTAAGATTTTGGAGAATATCCACCTAAGATTAATAAACATTCGAAACACAAATTAAGTTGAAGAAGCAAAATAAAATTATATCATCTACATATTCTTTATACCTTTTAAGTGATTACATAGTTTTAAGTTTTTTTTTAGGTGAGTGAAACCATTATAATTCTTCATAGGATGAAGTACGATGACCTTAAATTGTTCTCTTTTTGAAATTTGTTCTTATTTGTTTATTGTGAAGTGTTAATTTTTGAGAGGGTGGAGTTTAAAATAGTATAACGTTGATTTTGTATTCGATATAACCACAATTAATTTATTCACTCATATAATATAATTTATTTTATTAGTGAACCTATTTGGAACTGTACCGCATCTAAGCGACCAAACAAAAATACTCACATTTCTCATTCTTTGCCGCTATAGGTATACCGGCACAGACTGGGGGACTCATGTATCGCACCTAGGCGGCCTAACATGACTATAACAGCAAAATCCGCGTACATAACCCCAGGGATGCGAATAGTTACCAGATAAATCAAGCGGACAAAAGTAGACGGCCTTAGCCGTCTACTATAGAAGACGAAACGAGAACCTAACGACCCTTACAGACTTAAACATTACTAGCAAAACTTCTAAGGCCCACAATGATTGAGCTAAGGGTCCTGGACTAGACCCAAGCCCACCTGCAACCCAAACAAGAACCCAGTCCATGACATGGTCAGACATAATTAATAAGTTATAAATACGCGTGGACCCCAACAATTAAAGATACACATTTATTAATCTCTTAATCACGAGATTTGACTTTTTGAGAATTCTTTGCTGACTTGAGCGTCAAAGTCTTCTCCGCAGGTAACCCCTCTTGGTTTCAAACCCCGGTCCAAGCTGAGACACCAGATAACATATGCAAGTCGGAAGGAAGCCTACTAGGGAGATTGCGGATTGAGGTAAAGTGATATTTGTGTCTGACATCTTTTATTTGTTCTCCGTAGGAACAGAAAAAATTTCTATAAAAAATAACTGAACATTACTCTTGAGTTTTGGTGAATCATTATAAGATATTTATGTGTTGTTTGTATTTCTTGTTCCCTAGATAGCCTTCAAAAGTGAGTAATTCCAATTATTTAAGTCTCAAAATGTTAAAATTATCTTTTTTGTAATATTTTTTTTATTAAAAATTACACGAAATTAATATTTGTATAGTTGATTAAATAAACTTTAGTTTCAAGGGCTCTATAATTAACTTCATCAATGTTTATAAATAATGAATTGACCCTAAACAGACGAAACCATAAAAATATAGCGCAACTATGTTTTAATTTAACGAATATAAAATTAGGTATGTGGAAAATGAAATTGAGAAAGGGAAAAATCAGTTTCTCACATGTGTCTACAAACATTTTTTAATTAGTTGGTATATTATGCATATAAATATGTGGCCATTGTGGAAATGAGTGGCACAAGTGTTACTATTAATCTAAGCAAAACTAGTCTGAGAAGAGTTTCAATGGCAATTAGAGCAATGTACAACTCTTCAATTTGCAGCGCTGATGTTTTTCAGCCTAAGATGGTAGTTCCAAGGTAAAAATAATAATCTCAATCATCTTCACTTATTTCCTCTACTCTTCTCTTCTTCACTAATATAGTATTAATCCATAGCTTCTCTTGCACATTCAACACTCAAAACGTGAGAATCGGTATGTTCACAGCTCTTGTTGTTCTTTGGTTCAACTTTTCGTTTTAGTTTTTGGATTTATCATCTTCATGACTGTGATCATGCGTGCAGGACACTGCACTAAGGTACCCAGGAATGTAAACATGGAGAAACTGCAACATGGTTATTTATTTCCTGAGGTCCTTTCTTTTCCACAATTTTTCTCTTCTCATGATTGTCATCACTTTAATTAATTAATTAATCTGGCTTATCACATCCATTTACTGCTTCCAAATTTCATTTCTTTTTAGGTTTAATTAGTCGGATGGTAGTCACTTTCGTTCAGATATGTCAGTTTGGTATCCGCTTTTAAAAATGTATAAATATAGTCTCAACTTTTGAAAAAAGTGTCTTAATCAAGTCCATTTCAGACAAAAATTACTAAAGTCATTAACTTAATTCATGACTTTTATCACTAAATTTTAATATAAATATCAATACTTAATTTTGTAAGTCATTTTAAATATGAATATCGTTAATGATGTTAATAATTTTTTGCTGAAAAGGACATAATTGAGGCATATTTTCAAAAACTGAGACTCAATTGACACTTTTTTAAAAGCGGATACCAAACTGACACATCTAAATAAAAGTAGGTACCATCCGACTAATTAAACTTTCTTTTTAACCTCCAATTCAACATATTGTGATGTTGATTTCTATTTTAGCCATTTTCCTAGGAGAGAAAAAATATCTGACAACTATTTTTTTTTCTTTTTTTGCAATAACCTTCAAAGTTTAATCTTGTTTTGCTATAATGACATTATTTGGAATATGTTTGGATTGGTGGAATATAATGGTATTATAGAATTTTATTGGTTGGAATATGGTAATAGACCACATCGAAGATAACATTTCCATCTTTTTTATTGACATCGATGTTTGTTCCACGTTAAGACGAATGTGAAATGAGAATTTTATTTTGTCATAAAAGATACTAATAATTGAGCGAAAATTTATTTTCTAATGTCTCATTTTTTTATTAATCCAAACATAACTTCACTTTCCTTGACCATCCGGTGTATATAAATTCCTATGATTTTAGTATTACAATTTTTCAGCATTTGTTTCATATTGATGTGACAAAATGCTACCTACCAAGATCAATTTTGTATTGGAAAAACCTTTTTTATATCTTATTTTGGATGTATGGACTGAAGATACAATAAACCTAAAACAAAATATTATAAAAAGCTGTTATATATATATATATATATATATAATTTTAGATTACTATAATCCAAGATTTTTCAGTCTCTTCTGGGTATTCACTTTTTCGTATGAGATGTCTTAGATTTTATGATATAATCAGATTGAAAGACAAAAGATGATGCACTTGAAGAGGCATCCACATGCAGATGTGATAGACCTTGGAGTTGGTGATACGACACAACCCTTACCAACAACTGTAACAGCTAGCATGGTTGATGTAAGTTAATTATAAACCTTATTTTTTCTGAATTAGCAGAAGATGATGCATGTATAAACTCTATGAAATGAGAGTGTGTTATACATAGAGCTCTTAAAATGGACGTATCGGTCTGGTCCGATTCGATCCACTACGAGTTAGTCATTTGATGGGTCAATTCAATCTGATTCATTTATAAGTAAGTTAAAAATTTTTGAATCCGACCTGATCCACTACGGGTTGGTGGGTTAAACAGGTTGACTTACTAGTCCACTTATTTAAAATAAAATATCATTTTTTTCTTAAATTATAAATTATAATATGAATTAAAATTTAAATAAACTTCATACAATCTAAGTACAATCCAAAATGATGTTAAACTCCAATACAAACCAAAATAAAATAAAAAAATTGCTATTTAAGATCAAAACATTCTTGTCACTTATCCAACTATAATATTAGAATCTTGAATGGATAAATCCACAACATTTTCATTTCTTGAAGCATATTCTTTATCCTCATCTATTTGGAGTTGAAGTTAGATTTCCATTTGCCAACCCATTAATGTGTTTGGTTAAAAAAACAATCTAACATCGCAAAGCCCAACATAATGTGTGTGACCATACGGGTTGGTGGGCCAACCTGACTCACCACATGTTCAACCTGGGTGATTCGAGTTTTTGGGAGACAGATCAAAAGTTGACCCATACTGACATTTGTAAAAAAATTTCAACTCAACCCGACCCAAACCTGTGATAGGCTAGGTTGACCCACAAATTCTAATCCACTTTGACGACTCTAGTTATACATGAAGTAACATGAATTATTGTCCCTTGCCCCTTGAATTTATACAGTATAATACAAAATGCGTCTACCAGTATTTGTCAGAAAAATTTAACGATTCTTGTGCATTTTCTATGAATTTGTTTTAACTCTCTTGAATTGAGATAGCAAGTTTATAACCAGAAGCATTGGTGTTTTGCAGTTTGTGCATGGCCTTTCAACAGCATCAGGCTATAAAGGATATGGACCAGAGCAAGGTGAAAAGGTATATAGGATCTTGTTTGAGAAATTCATATTTTTTTTTTCATTCCGATGCATTTTATCATGAAATTCTCATATGAAACAGAAAATGCTTTCTTTTTATTCATTCACCAATATTGAGGTGTTCTGAATAAATATTCATGTATCTCTCCAATAACGAATCCACCTATATATTAATTAAATAATTTATTAGAAAAAATTACAGAAAAAATTATATTAAATAATAATTAATTGAAATTTCATGATAGTTATAATGTTTATTATTTTTCTTTTATAAGATTAGAGCTGTCAAAACGGATAAACCGACTCAATCCACCATGGATTGATAATTTAATGAGTCAACCCAATCCGGTTAACTTTTTAATGAGCAAACAAAAATTCGAACTCGGCCCGACACACCACGAGTTGGTGGGTTAAACGGGTTGGCTGACGGATTCACTTAATTAAAAAAATATTATTTATTTATTTATTTTTATTCAAAACTAAATTATAATTCTAATTAAAATCTAAATAAACTTTAATATAATTCAAATACAAACCAAAATAAAAAAATTCAAATTATTTATGTGTTGATTAACATAACCCAAATGTAAAATCCAACTTAATAAAAAATACTAGTGTGACGTGACTCTTTTATTTGCGGGTTGGTGAGCCAACCCGGCTCACAACAGGTTCAACCCGGGTGAGCCGAGTTCTAGATAAGTCGGGTCAAGAATCAACGCGTATTGAAATTTGTAAAAAAATTTCAACCCAATCTCAATCCGTGATGAGCCAAGTTGACTCGCGAGTTTCAATCCATTTTGACACCTCTGTTCAAAAGATTGATGGAGGAAGAATATATTAAGAAGTTGAGTAATCTTGGGTGAACATTCAATCGATTCAATTGTTGGACGTTAAAAGTGAGAATGAAAAATTATGTTATTCGATTATCTAATAAACTAAAGAATTTCCCTCAAAATTATAAACACACGTGATCAAAAAATTAAATATTTAAAAAATTTAAAATGATAAAATATTTAAAAAATAATTTTTTTTAAAATTATAGAATATGTACTTTGAAAATTATTTAATGTGGTAATACTGAGATTTACATTTCTTAATATGTAATCCATTAAAGTCGCACTAAAAAAATTATAATTGAAGTTGCGATAAAAATACCGTAGGATACGAGTAAATTTGGTAGATATCGATTAAGTCGAACAACTAAAAGAGAGCAGAGAATTATGTAGATAAAGAAAAGTTTTCTAAATAAAAATAGAAAAAGGACCATAAAACGAGAAGAGAATAATAAAAATAAATTTTTAGTTTCATAATAAAATAAGATCTTTTATAATTTAAAAGGTTGCAATTACCATATTTAAAGTCGCACGATCTTCTGACGATTCTGACGAGAGTTAATGTAAAGTATTGATAAATATACCATTTTTTTTTCTTTGAAAGAATCAGTATCTAATACTAAAACGTCAAATGTAAACTGAGAGTGAAATTATAGAAGTCAAAATATCATTTTCTTTACCTTTGTTCGTATCCCTGTCCGATCCAATTCTCTATAAATATTGTAACAGATTTAGACAACAAATGTATGGTGAAGTTATTTGTGATCCTATATGGAAGTGTTTTTGTATTTGAAGTACTTATTATTAACTCTGCAATCTATCTTTATCTAATCTTATGTTTTGTGATGAATCATTATATATCATTGCAGGCCCTGAGGAAGGCAATTTCTGATTCATTTTACAAAGATCTGGGGATTAAGCCTTCTGAGGTTTTTGTTTCAGATGGTGCACAGTGTGATATTACTCGTCTTCAGGTCATGTCTCGTCCTCATCGTAAATTAGATTCCTTTGCTAATGCTCACATTAGTATGAAGTGCTGAATTTGATTTCTCTCAATGTATCTAGTTACTTATGGGTCCCAATCTGAAGATAGCTGTGCAGGATCCATCCTTTCCGGTATAGTCATTCATCTTCTTCACTTTGAATAAGTTCTCGGGAATAAACTTTTAGAACAGTAAAAAAACCTCAGTGTTTGGTTACATTCTATCTTGTCTTATAATGTGGAACTTGTTTAAATGTTTTCTTAAGACAGGCCTACATAGATTCGAGTGTCATAATTGGTCAAGCTGGGAAGTTTGTAGATAAAGCTGGGAAGTATAAAAACATAGAATACATGACATGTGGACCTCAAACTAATTTCTTTCCTGATCTGCCAAGCATTTCAAGGACAGAACTTATTTTCTTCAATTCTCCAAACAATCCCACTGGTCATGCAGCAACAAGGAAGCAATTACAGCAACTTGTGGATTTTGCCAGAGTCAATGGATCGATCATCATCTTTGACTCTGCATATGCAGCATACATTACTGATGATAGTCCTAAATCAATCTATGAAATTCCTGGAGCCAGAGAGGTATGTGTGCCACTAGTCCCTTTCTGTTTCATGTTGTTTTCACTACCATCTTGTACACCCTTTTTGTTATTCTGTACTATTTTCTGTAATGGAAGCTTAACCTATTTTGCTCCTTGTTATGTTCAGGTTGCAATTGAAGTGTCATCGTTCTCGAAATTTGCTGGCTTCACAGGTGTTCGCCTTGGTTGGACAGTGGTCCCTGAGGAACTCTTGTACTCAAATGGCTTCCCTGTTATGCATGATTTCAACCGTATAATGTGCACATGTTTCAATGGAGCATCCAGCATAGCTCAAGCTGGTGGACTAGCATGCCTTTCCCCAGAAGGTTTAAGGGTAAATTCTACTTCCTAAGAACATGTATAGCAGCTAGTCAAAATTATTGCTACTATTGTTTAGTTCAAATTGTGGCTTCTTTGCTACTATGATCTGTATGGAACTGTTTTGGCATTGGTGTGATTGTGGAAAATTTCAGGCCATACAGTCCCTTGTCGACTACTACATGGAGAATGCAAGGATGCTGGTTGATGCTTTGACTTCTCTTGGTCTGACAGTTTATGGTGGTAAAAATGCACCCTATGTTTGGGTTCATTTCCCTGGCTCAAAATCTTGGAACGTTTTTGCTGAAATTCTTGAGAAGACTCACATAATTACTGTCCCGGGTAGTGGTTTTGGACCAGGTGGTGAAGGGTATATAAGAATTAGTGCTTTCGGTTTGAGACATTCCATCATTGAAGCCTCACAGAGACTCAAATATCTTATCTATCAGGAGCAAAACTAACACTATCTTCTGTCAGTTTTATGAATAATATATGCATAAAATAAAGCAAAGTGTCAAATCTGAGTATTTCACCACTTCTACTTGTAAGAGCATTCCTCTAAGAACTAAACCTGTAACATAGACATCTTTGTAGTGCAATAAATAACAGGAACTTGTTCTTCGCTTCAATGATATTCTTCCTATCGAAACTCAACAGGACCAACGTTTAACAAATGAGAAAGGTCGCTAATGTTGTTTAAGGATTATGTTCTCTCTTTCTTTTCCTATATTAGTAGTTACTGAAAAATGACTTTTCTCACGAAATTTGTCCTTTCAAAGTGTGAGGCATTGATCAGTTAATCTTTAAAGATAAAAAATTGTAGAGAGATTTCCTAAATTGCATTCTTTAGACAATTTCATTTTTCATTAGCTTCGGTTATTAATTCATATTTGTTGTATTTTTTCTTAAAGAAAAATTGTACTTTAAGTTCGATCTTGACTCTCGTCTTCTACTTTTTTATGTAACATAACGTAAGTCATTAATTTTTTTAAAAATAAAATAATTGTATATTAATCAATTATCCACGTTAAGTCACACCAGGATTTACTGTGAATCAACAAATTGGAGTGATAATAGAAATCTTAATTGATCGAGTTTTTCGCTTTCCTGCTTTTCTGTGCTTTTTTCAACCTTTCACTTTTTATCGTGGAGAATTTTGTTTTTTAACATGCCATTAATTACTGCTTTAGTTCTTGATTTCTTGTATTATTTTTTTTCACATCAAGAACAACTCTCTTTAAAAATAATTGGTCCGATTGAACTTCAAGGAGAGCATTATGCAATGAACCTAAATAGTAAAACTATTTCGCTGATTTTAAAAATTCTTATTTAATTTTGTTAATAATACTGTAAATCATAAATCTAGTACTTGGCCCCATAGATTACCCTTCATCCAATAATTTTTCTTTTATGCAAAAAGTTTTCCCTTACATTTATTGTATTGATTTTTTAACAAAGTAGATTTTTCATGGGAAAGCTTTAATATTTCATTGAAGTTTGTAAGGTGCTGCACTTAATTAATTTTAGCTTGGAACTTTGGACGGTAATGGAAGAGTTGGAGTGATGAGTTTCTGCTAAGGTTGGTAGAAGTATCAGAGTGATGGTGGTCCTTGGTTTGATGTCATACTCTGCTACTTTCTGCAGCATTGAACAGAAGAAGGAATTTAAGACTGAACCCACTTAAATAATGTCACATGCCATCCCTCAGACAAAGCAGTGTGCGTATGCAGAACTCATGCAATCATCATTAAGGAAGCTTCGATCAGTCATGTCTGTTTCATTTAATCATCTTCTAATTCTACCTCCTACGTGTTGCTTCATAAATCATATTAATCTCCCATTTTTTCTTCATTTTTCTTTTTTCATTTTCTTGTTGCATAATCATACATAGTTTATACAGCATTATTAGTAGTTTGATTCTTGTATTGATTAGTTGATTTGCTGAACATGTAAGAGCAATACTCAGCAACTTGTAACATTTCTCTGCATCGATCTCTCCCCACTGATTTTAGCCATTTTTGTGCATCGACTAAATACCTTTGATGCATCGCTGTCCAACTACATTTTCAGCTTTTCCACTATATACCTAACGCCCATGCTTAAATAGTGGCTATAACCTTTTTGCAGAAGACAAGAGAAAACGACCATATCCACTATACCCTTGTAACAAAGGGTGCCCTACTTCTTCAGCTTACATAATTTTCTGTGGAGGATGAAGACGAAGTGCTCCTTTGTATTTTTCTTACTCTCATCACTCATAGCTGGCTAAGGTCAACAATAAGAAGTGGTGGATAAAAGAAGAGTTCTTTAGTTTTAATATCCACACAACACCCCAAAGCTACAAATAATACAAGAAATTCATGTTCTATCTAATGTGATTTTCTGCGACATGTCCTTGTAATCCATTATAGCAAAAAGGGTTAGTAGAGTGTCGATTTCTCAGCATTAAAAGCTGAAAAGGACGTGAATTTGGAGTCTTTAAAGGTCATATATATGCAGACATAATACATAAAATGACAAAAGGGTTCCACTCTTCCAGTGAAGTCATTGTTATTTGTTAGCTACATCATAATGACAGCACGTCTCTCTCGTATTCTATAGTCACTTTCTAGTTCCTTCCACTTTGAAAACCATCGTAAGTGTCAACTACATCTCTCTAAACATATACACCGTCCTCTTTGGTCTCAGAATATCTGATATTGTGATGAGCCTGAAGAACAGTAAGAGGAGAATGAGGAATGGTTTGATGTGTCCCTCTGAGGCATCAACAGCAGTTTGGTCTGTGGTCGTGCCTCGGAGTAGGAGTAAGAGACATGAAAGAAGTGTTTCTCTGGATGATACAAGGTTGATCAAATGTTCCAGCTACTCCAAACTTGTTCACTCTGCCACTGCCACCTTCAAAGACTCTCACTCTCTCTCTTCACCAAACATCCAGGAGAGAAGCCAAGATCAACACAATGGATCAACCCAACTTCACAAAACCACATCGGATCATGTCTTCCAGGTTACTCAGATATATTATCATCACTTCACACTTTCTCACTCCATGTCAAATGCAATGCAAATTACAAACGTTTCCTTCATTTCTTTTTTCTCAGTTGTTAACCTTTCTTTCTCTTACATTTTTGTAGAATCTTTTGCACTGTCCTTTGCTTTATCTCTTCTGTTTTTATCACGAAAATGATAAGTCCCTTCCGGAAAAATTTGAAAAAAAATGAAAGGAACTATGCTACAGTAGTTGATAACTTCCGATTCAAATTCTTAAAACAGTAAGTACTGCTAGCATATTAATATAATGAGTCCAAAATAATAGACAGAAGAAAAGGAAATGGAATTCCATTTTTTTGTTGCACATGTCAGAGTATTTCCTTTTGAGTATGGTCAACTAAGCCTCAACAGTTGCACATTCTGTATCACTGCTAAACTCTGCAAAGCAACGTGGAGCACTGATTATTTCCCTTTTCTTCATCAAATAATTTTTTTGCTCTCTTATCTTTGCATTTTGAAGGAGTTATGTATGTGTTTGTTTATGGTCAGGTGGTGGTGATGAGGGTCGCTATTCACTGTGAAGGATGCGCTGGTAAAGTGAAAAAGCATCTTTCGAAGATGGAAGGTACATCATTACACATATATATTTTGATAATCTGAAATGATAGTAAGAAAAATAACGTTGTGTTTTGAACATATATACAATGCAATGTCAGGAGTTACATCATTCAGTGTAGACGTAGAGTCGAAGAGGGTGACAGTGATGGGATACGTTTCTCCGGTGAGAGTTCTTCAGAGCATTTCCACGGTCAAGAGGGCTGAGTTCTGGAATTGTTGAAAACCACTTCATTAAATTTCTCTTTGCTTTCATCGCTGCAACTTTTCATGTTTGTGCTTAGATTCATGTTGGTCTCACGTTAAAAATATTAACTGTTCCTGTTTTTTGGACTGGGCCTAGCTTCTTCATCGTGGCCCAACAATTTACGAAGAAATATATTTTCTTTGAACGCTACGGTTTTATCTTTTCAGTCACCACCAGCTTCTTTCTTTGGATTTATTGTTGACATAAATAACTAATTTTTTACATCGTATCTCGAAAAATTAAAAAAGAAAATTATTAAATATTTAATCTAATAAAAAGTTTATTTTTGTCAAACCTGTGGCGTCAGCAATAACAGACAGACCATAAGATTCCTGATATTGTTTCTTTCCCTTTGTATTGTGGAATCTAAGAATTTAAATTGCCTCTGCATATTATTTTTGTTATGAAATTACGAATGAATTTACAGGGAAAATAAACAAATGAATATGTGTACATAATATGCATGAGTTAAAGGAGACCTTGCAGAAGAAATCAACAACATATATCCAAAAGTCTACATCAATATTCAATTTTTTTTTTCTAAATTAAGAATCAAAACCTGATTAGCTTCGGCACCTTGTTCATTTGTAAGCAGGCAGCATCGCATTTTATTAAACTATTTGTATTAATTCCTCTTATGATTGACAGAGGTTTTACTTTTGTTTTTCTTAAGAAAATGATCGTTTTGATAGTTTTGTATTGGTAGAGTTTTCGTTGCTATTAAAGGAGGTTTCGAAGTTCATAATTGTCTCCAAACTTGAATTCATTTTGTGTTTTGCGTTAGAGATTAGAGAGAGATGCAAACAATTTAGAAATTAAAGGACGCTGCGGATTTGAAGCTTCTCCACCTCCAAATTCAGCAAATTCTTATTGTTGAGGCCATTGGAGAAGCTCAACGTCATGGTAAGTTTCAATTTTATTCCTGCTTCTCAGTTTCTTCTTTATTACATGCTTTTAGGGTTTTCTTTTAAGTATTTATCATTCCAGTTTCAGCCGCTAAATAGCTTTAGTTGTTCGGTAAATCAAACGTAGAAAGTGAATTAATAAGTATCGTTAGGAATTCAATTGTGAGTCTAAGTTCTACATTGGTTAAAAATGAAAAAGTAGAACGCTATATAAAAATAAATACCAATAAACTCATTGTCTTAAGGTGTTGGATTGAAAGTGATGTCAATATCTTATATGATTAGTCTCATGTTTCATTGATGTTTGTTCTCTCTAATGAAACTCCTCCTTTAAAATCTAACCAGAAGTTCAAAGTTATAAAAAAAATAAAAATGAAGACACATAAATATTAAATCTTATGTGCATTTAAATAGGTGAAATTGGATGAATAAAACATCTGAACTCAATTTGGTGTTTAGGAATCTATTGTTTGTCTCTTTGCTCCCTTTTTAATTTGTGAAACATGATGGGTTTGTGTGCAATTAAAATGAAGATTTAAAGTATGTGCTTACGAAAATTTTATGTAAAGTGGATCTTTAAAAAAAGCGTAGTGATTGATTGATAAATAGAATAGTGGAGTGAATTAGTCATTGACCAAGTGAAAATAAAGAGGTGCATGCGCAACAAACCTATAGCCACGTGGCAGTTAACCAGTGGTTCAAAAGATACAAAAACTAAGGTTTTATTCTGTGTATTCAAATCCAATGAATTTAGACGTGCTTTCCATAACCAAACCAGTAAAAATGAATGTAGACATATCCATATTCTTTTAAAGTTTTAAATGTATGAAATACTTTTATTTTAATTATTTAATCAACTGTTTTTCAAACGAATACTCAATAATTTAATTTCTTTATTAAATCAATTTTATTATTCATATTTTCGTTAATTTAAAACTCATATCATACAATTTAGAGTATTCAAAAAAGTAATATAAAACTTATTTTTTTTTTATTTAAAGAAAAGTTTAAAATGGATTTCTTAAGTATATGTAGTGATTAGCAAATATTCTATGAATCATGAGTCAAATCGCGTAAAATCATGTAAAATATTTAAATTAAGTTAAAAATTATTGTTCTGGATGGTAAAGAGGAAAATAAAAAAAAAAAAAAAAAATAAAAAGAAAAAAAAAAAAAAAAAAAAAAAAAA
>Ga0099823_1003644_pt1 | contig 14702 bp, 19 predicted proteins | sample CowpearedBW_FD_76831 | JGI IMG/M metagenome (GOLD analysis project Ga0099823, IMG submission 76831) | Root nodule microbial communities of legume samples collected from California, USA - Cow pea red BW | ecosystem: Host-associated > Plants > Roots > Nodule | place: USA: California | collected...
CAAGTTCCCCACCCTTACCACAAGTAAGCGGCCTGGGTCGAACACCCTTAACTTGTGTTTAATTCGCTCAAGTTCCCCACCCTTACCACAAGTAAGCGGCCCGGGTCGAACACCCTTAACTTGTGTTTAATTCGCTCAAGTTCCCTACCCTTAACACAAGCAAGCGGTTGGGTCGAACACCCATAACATACAATCGAACACGCTATACATACACCACAAATCATCAAAATCCATCATACACAATAACATACAGAACCTTAATCACATTCAACATAAGTGCAAGAATGTACCAATGTAACGTAATGTACCAACTATTACAGCCATAGGCTCAAATAATATTTTCAAATCAATAAAAACCAACATCCTATTCTGCTACATCAGGGGCCACCTCCTCGGCATCGCTCGCTCCTTTCTCCTCTTCAACCGCCTTCTCCTCCGCCTTCTCCTCTGCCTTCTCATCCGCACTACTCTCGTCTTCCTTGACAAGATTCCGTCAATAACGTCCTTATTCACATCAAACTTTGAGTCCGAGATGTCAACATCCTGATGGAAAAAGGCCGCTTGAAGTAGTCCCTTCTCAAAGCCGTTGATGTGCTCTTGTATAATACAATTCTTCAGGTCATCAAGTTCACCCACAACACCGTCATATTTATCTTTCAATTCATCAAAGTCTTCCTCCAACTCCCCTATTCTCTTGTTCAATTTTCCTTCTGAATCCAAACAACGAACCTTCCACATTGCCAACCTCTTTCTCTCTTCTTCCCAACCCTCCCTCTCCTTCTTCCACACAGCCTTCTCTTCCTCAAGCTTGTCGACTTTTCCCTGCAACTCTTCTACCTTCTCCCGACCTCCCTCCTTCACCTCCCGCCGATATAAAGACCCTACACGTCGACTTAATATCAAGGCTTTGCTCCCAAATTCCACCATTGTCCTTACAATATGATCCGCCTCCATACCATCAATAGAGTTTATAATGGTCTCTGGGAGGTTGATCGCGATATCCTTCCTCATAGATATTTCCGGCAACTCAATTAAGCTAGACTTCGGTCCCTTCTCCCCACTAGCCAACCCTGCCCCACTGGCCGACCCCGCCCCGAGCAAGACTGCCCTCACTTTCTTCACATCCTTCCCCTTGTCGGCGCGAGGCGGCAACTCGACTTTCCTCTTCATTCCACCATGTACATGTACTTCCACCACAGACTCTTGCAAGTTGGGAATGGTAGTCTTCCCAGCTGCCTTAGCTTTAGCGGCCATCTCCTTCCTCAACGATTGGAAGAGTGCCAAATTCTTCTTCCCTGATTGCGCCATGTGCCCTACAATAACATATTAAACCCCGGTTAAAACAACTTAGAATCATTAATACAATTTAAGTAACAAACAGATACCTTCAATATCTATAATCGAATGCACCGAATTATAAAGTCTAACTAGTCCCCATATCCTTGTACCGAGAGGGGTACCCGTCCAGCTAAATGGGAATTTTGTACTTCTATCTGCGTTCAAGAAATAAGGCTTGCCTTCTTCCTTCACCACAACTTTGAAGTACCCGTCCTTGAAATGCTTGAAAGACTGGGAAAATGCGTCCAGTTTGCTGATACTAGGGCGACTTATCAAAGACAGCTAAGTAGTCGGCTAGTAGGGTCTAGTGTCATAGAAGTACAGGAAAGCATAAGGTGAAGGCTCCAAGTATAGAGATTGGCACAAGATGCGAAAGGCTTGCAAGTAAGCCCAACTATTCGGGTGCAACTGTGTAGGTGCCACGTTCAGCGCGCACAACACACCGATAATGAAATCATCTAACGGTAGTCGCACATGTAGCTGAGAAAAGTGACACATGTACATGTAGAAGAACTTCTCCGTGGCCCCCTCCTGCCCGTGACACACACGGTCAATAGCGTAACTCTCTCCAGGGAAACGATATCCCCGTTTACACCCTTTGTGATGACAAGCGTACAGTTCAACTAGGAGTTCAATAAGCAAGACCATCGGAATAAAGATGATTGATTGCGAACATCGGCAGCCACCCACCCATAACCGCCTTTGGTCGGCCAGTCACTCTCGGCCAACTCCTCTGGGGGATCTTCTCGGACCTCCCTCACTGTTTCCATGGGGATCCCACTTACCATACCTCCAAGACTGGTACCCTCTTCATCAACTTGCCTACCTCTACTCCTCTCCGACCCCATACTCTCACTACTAGATGTGGACAACGACACACTATCGCTACTAGACATACCTTTTCTCGTGTTTTCGGAAAGATGTCGACTAAAAATGGGAACTAGTCGGACAGGAAAACGCACACAAGACCTTTGAATACGAAATTCTCGCAAATGAACCAAGTAAACCCTCTCTTGTTTTGAAATCCATATTTATAGGCCAGAATCCCAAACGGCAAAAACCCCTTCCCGCCAAAACGACAACTCATACGAATCGACACCATCATTACAAGAAATGTGACTCTTAAAAACGACGGCGACAAAACTTCCTGATTTGACCCCTGACACCCTCTCACCTACCATCAAACTGTTACCACTTTTTAGCCTTAACACTGTTCATCACACTTAAAGGCTGGGGGATTGGTGTACCACACCTAGCCGGTCTAACCAAATGTACCACACCTAGCCGATCTCGTGAGCACAGCAACACATAATCACCCTTGACCGACAACTCATATCGGCCAAGGCTAGGAGACTGGTGTACCGCACCTAGCCAAACTCGACCAAATAAGTAAACGATACATATATTTCAAGGCGTTCAAGTAGTCAGCCTAGGCCGAGTTGGTCTAAGCCTTACCAGATTAAACCGATAGCATAAACCGTCGAGGAAAGTAGTCGGCCTAAGCCGACTACTCCAATCTACTTAGTAAAATTGAAGCCCCCCGCGTTCAATAGGTCCTAAGGGCCTGGGCTAGGGCCTAAGCCCACTTACAACCCAAACCGACATGTATCAACTGGGAAGAGGCCAACGGAGGAGATAGCGGACTACATGGGTAACGTGACGCTTGTGCCTAACTTATGTTGTTTGTTCTCTGCAGGAACAATTAACTTAGTATGTGATGTGTTTTACTATTTAAAGTGTAGGTTGAAAAGTTTTTTGTAGAATTGTTTGTAGGAATATTGTGACATAAGATCAACAAAAGGTCAGATTTTGGGGTTTAGTTTTTGTTTGGCTAATGTGTTTTATTATTGAAGATAATTGTTTTGTGGTTGTGATTCCATATATGTTTGCTTTGATTCCATATGCTTTTAAAATTTTCTATATTTGCATGTACTTCTTTTATTTTGATGTACTTACATGCCATTCTCTTTAAATATTTTGACATTAACTTCATTTTTTGTCTAATTTCATATGGTCGGTACCTTTCAATATATCTTTTCATTTTCATTACTCGTATATTAGTTTAATAACATTCAAAAAAAAAAGTTTCTCAAGCCTAAAATATGTTATCATTTGCAAAGACAATATTTTTACACATATTATGCGTGACACATGTTATCAAAAGGTTTTAACAATATTTTTATGTATTATTAGTATCATTTTCAAAATTATTACAATTAGCATCTTTATTATCATTACAAAAATGGTGCAAATTTAATTTTTTTTTAACACTTGAAATATGTTACATGTACATTTTTTAACATTTACAAAAATGTTACCTATACATTTTCTAATTTAAAAAAAAATGTTACTTATTATCTTGTTTTGTAACAAATAAAAATGGTGACGTATTGCCTTTTTTGTAACATTTTAAAATTATTACTAATTTATCTATTTAGAAATAAGAAACAAGTGATATTAATTCACTTTTTGTGATATTGAAACAATTCTACAACAAGATTTAAGTAAAAATCAATTTTATATTGTACCATAAAATGCTTCATCTTATTATAGAATTGACTTGTAAAATAAAGGTACACTCACTTATGTACTATAATTTGACAATATCTTTATTTGATGTGAGATCTCCAACACTTTTCACTTATTATTTATACACACTAGTTGACACTTCAGTTTATTTGCCCCTAATCACTAGCTGACCAAGTCAACCCTTTATTCCTACATAAACCCTTTGAATTAGAGGTTTACTATTGTTGAATCCAAGTACAAGAGAAACTAGTTAGTTTTGATTAGAATAAGAAAATATTAGTTTTCATCTAAGAATAAACAATATTATTTTGGCTTAATTACTCGGATCATACCACATCAAGGATTTGACACGTGGCAATTTTTTTTAAAAAAAAATTCAAAAACAAATTAAAAATTAAAAAAAAATTAAAAAAAATTAAAAAATCCAGAGGATGACACGTGGCAAGGTAGTTAACGCCGTTTGTGAAGACTTAACGGAGGGTACTACATTGATGCAATAATCAAAATTGGGTACTAAATTGAGACAAAGTCAAAGTGGGTACCATTTTGAAATTTTCGAACCAAAATGGGTATGATCCGAGTAATTAAGCCTATTATTATTATTAAGACAGTCTTCTTATGCATTAATATCATATGTAATTACACCACCTATCTAGTTTTACTTTTCATTCACAAGCTATGGAATCATCTGTATAGTAGTATGTTGTATCTGATAAATATTATCAAAGTGATCATATGTTTGCATCATCTACTTAAGCTACAGTACATATATCTTATATAAATATCCAATATCCTCTCATAATGCACAGTTAATGCATCTAGTTAATCTTTTCATAGAGAATGTCCTTGAAAAAGGAAATCATCTCCACAAGACATTTTGTGCCTTTCAAGTTTAAAATATGCAAAAGTTGAGACATAACGAAAGGAGTGCTCTATAGAAGAAAAAACAATAAACACTTTGAACCACCTACAAAACCTGAACCACCTACAAAACTTGAGCCACCTACTTTCTGTACCAATTATGAAGTGAATACTGCACAAAAAGGAGTAAAGTGTGTTATGCAAAGTGTGTTATCCAAAAAGAAAACCAATTGGTAAGAAAGCATTAGATTCCCTTATTAAGGCAACTTATAATACACTTAATGCAAAACAATCAAGTACTCTAGATTTCACTACATGCAAGACAAAGAAAAATATGCCACTAAGACAACGACTAGTTGAAGCTTCTTAGTACAAAAGGAGAAATAGACAAAGAAGTTACAAAGAACTTTGTCCTTATTGAAAACTTGATGATATCTCCATTCACGTCATAATGGATCTTAACACAAAGGTAGATAGATAATATTTGAAAAGTTAGGATGTTAAACGAAAACACATTTCTTACAATTGTGGAATGTAAGCAAATCCATCGTCATTTGTTATCAATTATAATGTACACAAGGAAAATGATTAACAAAATATGGGTTAATAATATACAATAATATAATATGTTAAAAATTCAGTTTTAATAAAAAATATTAGTATAACATTTACACAAATAATAAATTTGGTCTGAAATTGGAGAGAGACAATATTGCTCTATTTTAAATATATATATATATTGCTTTATTAGTATAACATTTTCTTACTACTAAATTTTAATATAAATATCAATACTTAATTTTATAAAAATATTTATACTTAATAACAATATATATCAATAACAAAAGCTAGTCGATTGAAATTTTGATGTTTTAGTATAGGTTGAGGTTATTTTTATTTTAAGTTGTTAATATGTGCATGTTACTTTCTAATTTTGTTCTAAATTTATATATTGTTGTTCAATGTGATAAACTCAATAGGTGTTCTTACTGGAATCTGGAACCTGAACCTTTAGACATGGGGCAAGATCCAAGGGACAACTTGAATACTCTAGATTGCTAGAACAAATGGGAAGATTCACCTACAAAAGACTCTCTAACGCCCAAATCACTAAGAGAGCTTTAGAATCTATATGAGCAGAGAAGTGAGTATGAATTGTCATATAATCCTTGAGGAAATACCATGTGTATTTATGGGATATTTTAGTCTTATGAAATCTGTTACTAAATCGAGAGCATCAAAGAATACCAATAAATAATAAAAACTTATTGTATATCTAATAAAATAGCAACAATTTACAATTTAACCAAATTAACTATATATTCAATTCATATACAGTATAAAAGGATACTTAAGATATCAATATATCATATAATCAAATTATCGATATTTGACCATATATTATATTAATATACAATAACTAAACGAACAAACTGTTAGTGTGATGTCAAGCGTCACTCATTTTGGATCATGGGATTTAAATCAATCTAAGGGTTGGGGTTCAGTGACTAAGGACCTGGGTCTTCCTATAAATAGTGGTGGGTCTTCCTTCTTTTCGCCTTCCATCCTCATCCTCATATCTTAATTTGTGCATACGACCTATAATAAGGTTATCATGACCAACGAGATTAGTGTCTCGTTGTTTGAAGGGTTGTCGGGTAGGGAAGCCAAGGGGGTATGTAAACAATATATCTTCGTCAAGCTTGGGTTCCAACTCTGATCGGGGAAATTTGTCATTTTCAGGACGATCAGTCTTTGAGTTCCAGTACATGGGATAATGTAACATCACAGTCGGATATTACTAATTTAATTAAAATAAAATAAGATAACATTAAATAGCCGTATTTAATTATTCATCTTACTCAAAACGCGGAAAAAATTATAGATAAAATGTACTTATGTAAAACCTAGAATTTAATTTATTAAATAGCGTAATTCAAAACATCGATTGTCACAAACTTTTCAAATGTAAACAACAAATAAAAGAATTTTTCAAATCTTTAATATTTAATTTAAACAACTTAATGAAAATTAATAAAATCCCGACTTCACCCCATCCTCTTGTCAAACTGCTCCACTCCAAAAGCATCTACATTATCACATACTCCCGTATAACACACATGTCATACGATCATCGGATAAACACAAACAACACACAAAACAAACAAATAGGGGTAAGCTAACCATAAACAATAATGTATAAAAAGGAATTAGCGAATAAAACCCTACACGTAATATTAAAATCATGTCCAAGTAAAATACTTAAGCATAGCAATCATAATCGCATTCCCAACATGCAAAAAAATAATATAATGATTATAATCTCAAGGAAAATATCCAAACTAAAACTCCACTGGCATTCACATATACCTGTGAATAATTGATCTCAACCGAAAATGTAACACCACCACCTACGGTGCCAGTTCACAAAATCCTTAAACCTAACGTACCCCGTTAAACATGCACCAATTAACACTTTAAACATGCACCAACAATAGTTAAATAACCCGAACAAAAAGAGATGAGATAGTCAAAATAACTACTCGTGATGGCAGATAAATACCAAAAGAAATGCACTACAAAGTTGCACCCAAAAGCATAAATAAAGGAAATTAATACATATGTTTTTACGTGAATTCGGACCCCAAAGTCATAAAGAATGAAACCATTATTGAATGTGGGCCCATGGTTTCCTTCCATTAATGTATAGCTTAACAACATAAAAGTGAACTTGAATGCTAAAGAAGAAAGAACCAAAAGCTTTAACAAGAAAAAAATTGAATTTGCATATGACCCCACCTCCAAACATGATAAAGACTACATGCACTTATTACCCCATGCAATTCACGCAGACCCTGGAACACCCTAATCTCTCGGCCCCACCATCCCATCACTTGTATAATGTACCAATCACACATGAACAAAAGCAAAGAAACCACTAAACATAAAACGTGAAAATGAAAGGACCAAGACCACACACCACTCTTCCAATCAACGCTTAACCCCTCTCCTACATTCATTAAAACTCATGTGGCCCACTAAAGACTAGGTGAGTGATAACTATGTTATCTTATTTTATTTTAATTAAATTGGTAATATCCGACCGGGATGTTAAAGATAACGAGTTTGTCTTACACGCAAGTGACGTAGTTAATCCTACTCAGGAAGGTACCTCTCAGCGCAATACTAACGTAGATATTGATTCTATAGGGGCAAAAGGTGAGTTAAATTTGCCTTTTCTTCCTGGGTAAGACTGAGTGGATGCTCACATTTTGGAGTATGTAACAAAATATCAGTCAAAAGACTCCTTTCACTATTTGGCAGAGCTTGTTGACTTCGTCAATGAAGGAGTTGCTAACACTCTTTTTAGCTTTGAGATATACCGTGGGAACGATCTAGTAGGCCATGGTCGCGAAACGCTTAAGAAGGGCTTCTTCTACATGTATATTTGCTTATTTTTTTAGTTGAACATGCATCTCCCTTTTCACGATGGGAGTGCTATCTGAATTAAATGTTGCTCCCACACAACTTCGTCCTAACGGGTGGACAAATCTTCAAGCTTTCAAGGTTGTTTATCCATGTCTATCTTTGACTCTAACACTTGCTTTTTTTTCTTCATTATTATTATACTCATCCTAGGAAAAGTCTGGGTGGTTGTCCCTAGGGAGTAAATTCAAGGACAATCTTCTTACTTTGTATGCATCCTCTTTCAAGGCTTTCAAGCCAAGTTTTTCTTAAGGTTTTAATAAATCCTTCTGGTCGTGCACAATTTTTCATGGCGAGCATCCCAAGTTTCCATTGTATTACACTCAAAAGGCCACCAAAGTTACATCCACTAGTGTAGGCAAGTGTTTCTGCCGCGATTATTTTGATTATTTGGCCTCGATTTAAGACTTGAGACATGCAATTGTGGTAAAAAATAGTGCCTTTATGCCTCAGTTATGAACCAAGGCATATTTAACCCTTACTGTAGTTTCGAAATCAACCGAGGCATAATATGACTTAAAAATATAAAAAAATGAATGGACACCAACATCCAGCCACTGTCAATAAAATCTATGAATGAGCCACCATTGACGCCGGTAGCCGCGTCACCAAAAAATGTTTCACCAACTACCATGCCCATGCACATGGAGAATCTCACACTAATCACCATTGCAGGTATGCACCTGGGACGAACCACCATCATCGCGTTTCTTCCACACGAGCAACATTTGCAAAATGAAGCAAGTTTAAGTTCACGCACCATACCTTCTCGTCGCACATTTACAACCATACCCCACACATGAACAAGAAAGATGCAGTAGCAAACCACCGTTGGCCACCGTAACTTCACCATTAAACACAAACCCTAACTCACGCATGAACGACGACAATGGAGGCAACACTTGAGCTTCACGCGTTTTGCAACAGTGAAGAAGGGATGCATGCTCTGCAACAATAGAAGAAGGGAACCTGTGCATTCTGCAACTATTAAAGACGAAATGCAACAATGGAGATGTTGTTGCTGCACCACGCAAAAAAGATGCTCCAACAGTGCGCGATTCTGTTTTTAACCCTAACAAGACTTTTTGCCTTGGTTGTTTAAATCGAGGGATAAACAAGTATATGCCTCGGTTAAGTAGCACCCGCTGCATATATGTAACCACATATGCCTCAGATAAAATTGGACTGAGGCCTAAAAGACTATCTACCTCGGTTAAGTGTCCACCCGAGACATAAAACTATGTGTTTAATTTTAAAAATTGAAAATAAGTGGAAAGCATAAAAATTTTGGGACATATATGCCTCGATTGTCTATAGAACCAAGGCATAAACTTCTTCAAATATTACAAAAATGTCATCTCGTCTTTATATGCCTCATTTGCGTTTGAACTAAGGCATATAGGACGCTATAAAATGCACAAATTGCACTAGTGATCGTGGGAGCGGTCGAATATGACAGTCGTGAGAAGGCTATTGATGACCCTTTGTGGACGTGTTGGCTAGAATGAAGAGGCTCCATGGAGTGATTCAGTAGAAGTAAATGCAAATTAGAAGCTTTGGTGGTGGCAGATTGAGTGGTGATGGAGAAACTTTAAGAAGGTTGGGCCAATCTTAAAGGAGGAAGGCTAGAGGAGATTTTAAAAGAATTCTCAAGCTAAGTGGCTCTAAAAGAATGTTTGTGAAGTAATCTCAACAGCATAACATTGCACATTCAAGAGTGATTGTACAATAGGGTGAAGACCTTCATTTATAGTAGAAGGTAGGCTCCAAATGCAAGCTAAATTAGCACTTAATTGAAATGAAAATACTAGATCTGGCTTCCTGAATCCACATTTCATGGATCACTTGCCATGTGGCATTTCCATATTTACACCATGTGTTAAATGTGCAATGCATGGACAAGCTAGCAACATTCCCACCCCAGGCTTTTGAAATTGGGCTTAATTGGATCCAATTTCAAAAGCTAGAGGAGTTATGATCCAATCTTCTTTTTTGAATTTTACAATTTATTTTTAAAGCATGGCCTAACATTTGGCCCAATTTAAAATACACTAATAGACTTTTAGGAAGCTTGATGTCTTGGTCCATAAGAGAAGCATTTGACGTCCTTTAGGCCCATTATGGTCTTGAAACTCTTATGCCCATAAGATAAGTATAGTGATTGGCCTTTGATTGGGCCTATGGTTAGGCCCAAGTCAAAAATTGCCATGGATCTTCTTGAGGAATTACCCTGATGTCTCCCTTACTCGACAAATCCTTTGAGCGTGTCATTCCCCTTCATTGTGGGATGATATACTTGGAAAATAGTTTTCTTATTCTTCGATCAATTGGGTTAGTTTTTTAACTTATCTGGATTTCTGCTTTTATCTCGTTCGCAAAGTTTCACCCTACGATTGTGGTGGGGGACAAACAACCTTCAAAAAAACCTTCCCCAAACACTGAGTTTACTCTTATGGTGCCCCTTCAAATCGTTCGCTTCATTGATGCTATGCACCCTCCTCCTAATGGGAAGAAGAAGAAAAAGAGGGGTCCATGTCAGAATGACCGAGATAGAATTTCGTTTGATCTTTTAGGCAAACACAGTAAAAAGGATAGAGACGACTTTTTACCCCTGGTTGATGGCCTCTTCATTATGGAGATGCACTTGGGTGAGAAGTTATCAGTTGACCTTATTTCTTCTGAACGTAAGTTGTACAAGATGTTTACTCCTTTGGATATGGCTGATATCGTTCCTTGGGAAGAAAATGGTGTCAAACATCAAGGTATCCGCCAACATCCTGAAGGTCGACCTCTTAGAAAGGGAATTGGAAGAGTCCAAGAAGTCTCTTAAAGAGGATCTCTATACTAACTCGCGTCTAAGTTATCAACTACAAGATGTAGAGGATGCTTATTTTGGATGTACAGGTGAAAAAAAGGATTTATCGATCGATGAGAAAAATAATACTGATGAAGAGTTACGCCAACTACGTCAGCTTATAGATGATATGACTCTTGGTGAGCTGAAAGCCAAGGAGACGCAAAAGAAGTAGGGGTGGCAAATAGGGCCTGGCCGGCAGGCCGACCCATAGGCCCTCACAAAATACATGGGTGGGCCTAAAAGTTGAACCCACAAGCTCGTCACAATCCAGCTCGCATAAGCCTGCAGCCCACACGGGCCAGCCCACAAGCCCGCATAAAAAAAAACTTGCACTTGTGTATATTAGTTACTTTTTTTATGAACTCTTGCATTAATGTTCCAAATTATTGTATAACAGGAAAAGACAAGTATTTTGTATTTTTTTAATGTGCTAAAATTTAAAGAATACATTGTGTATGTCATAATATGAATATGAATATGATGAAAATGTTGAATTATCAATTTATCATCCAACTCCTCAAAATCTTTACTTAATTTTGTGAACTTAAAGTTTCCCAATTTTTAAACATTGAAATTTTTATCATAAGAATTAAAAAAAATTAAAAAAGAAAAAACAAAAGCGGGCCAGCCCACAGGCCAAGTGATATGCGGGGCGACCCAATGATTGCAGCTCACATAAATTGTGCGGGCGGGGCGCATTGCCATCCCTAAAAAGAAGCTGTCAAGGGAGTTGGAGAATGCTGAGTTCATGCCTTTTGAACAACATCAGCTCGATTTTCGAAAGACTCTGAAGCAAGTGGCTCATTGTTATAACCTTCCCTTAAACAAGGGAAATTTTGATGTAGGTTTGGACTTCTATTAGGGATTGTTGATCCCAGTGATGGAGTTCCCCGCTGAAGAGTCGATCGTGAAGATGTTGTGGTGAACAAATAGTTTATTTTATTTTTAATTAGTTTATGTAGTTCTTTTTAATGTCTTAGTTAGGTTATGATTGGGGCTCTGTAGTTAACATAAATTTTTTCTTTTTTATATACATCGATGATGGAACTAATGCTTCTTTTGAATGATATTGGCCATTGTTTGGATTTCTTAGTTGACGTTTCATTTATGTCGTTCACGTAATATTGATTAACTTTTTACAATCATTTGTCTGACACCGTTCATTTTTAATGGTTGCGTCTATTATCTTGTTACGATTTCTTATATTTATTCATGTAAAGCTCTGTTAATCATTACTTTCAGGAGGGGTCCTGAAGAATGCGCCCTTAGTCTATCATATTGATGTTTGGAGGGGTTGTTAGGAACGCATCTGAGTCTAAACGAGATAATAACAATGTCAGGTGGGGTCTCTTACGGACACTCTGATACCCTAAACGGTAATCAAGTTTATGCTAAGAACCTCTTTTATCTAATGATGGTGCCTTATTAAAACCTCCTCGGTCAAAAGCCAACATAGGGGAAAAAATACCATTGGTAGGAAAGTGTACACCTGTGTAGATACATGGAAATTTAACTAAAGTAAAAATTCAAATGACTCGCATTCCATGTTCGTGGGATTTGTCGTCCATCTAAGTGTTCTAGCCTGTACGCATCATTTGCAAAAGCTTCATTTATTCGATAATGTTCTTCCCTATTTGGAGCTAGCTTGCCTTCGGTCGCGTTCTTCCTAACATTTCCAATCTTTCTCCATAACAAAACTCTTTTGATAAAACTCATGGGTTTTGACTTTAGCATTATAGTTCTATGATAGAGGTCGTACCCCACCAAATTAAAACAAATTAAATGCAGTATATGAAAGTTGAACCAAGTCGTCTCCCAATGACCAATATTTTTGTCCAAAGCTTCAATTTCCAAATGAACACAACACTATAACACAAAGGGGGGTTGGCAGATTCAGTATGCTAATCAATAGATTAAATTGAATGCGACAGTGATTAAAAACGTATTGACATCCTTAATTCAAACACAAATTTCACTTATCATAGGCCACCAAATTAACACCTTTGCCTTCTCTCAATCCACTAAATAAGAACTCACTAAGCGAAAGTTACAATCAAGCTTCATTGTGCAATTAAACAATGCACACATCCTTAAATTTGTGACAGCCAAGCTACATACATTAAGCATGAACATAACTTAACAAAAACACATGCAATTACTCTGTAAATTAAGCACAAACATATTCATCACATGCATTCCCCGAATTCAGAACAAAGAGATATGATAGATTTCACAAAACAAGCACAACCTCAAAGCTTCATTGCATTTTTCATCAAGAAGTCAATATGCGAATTTAGCTAGACATGGAAATGGGCCAATTAAACACTTAAAATCTGAATGCAACAAAATAGAACATCAAAAGCCAAAAAAACTAACCTACGAATTGTTCAAACACAAATTCAAGAGCAAAAGAGAAATTTCAAGGCTTTGAATGAACGAAAATCAATACTATCATATAAAAACCGAAAACCCCATCAATGGGTGTTGTTCCAAGTCAATACATTCCACGAAATGAGATGCGCAAGCTAGAAAATGAATTCAAAACATAAAACCCTCATTGGGAGCTGTCAAATGTGCATAAAAACAGTAAAAACTAGGCAAAATTGTGAAAAACCGCAAGAAGCACCTCCATGGACACCCACCAAAGCTTGGAGAATGAAAATGGAGGTTGGAGAAGAGTAGTGAAGAAGAGTGTGCGGCTATTGCATGGGTCAAGACCTAATTTTCGTTGTCTTTTCAACTTTGCCACCATTATTTACAAAAATGCCTCTCTTCACTCAGAATTACAAAAATGCCACTACTAGGCCTCAAATGTTGGCCCATTCACTCAGATGACATGGAAATGACGTGGAAAAGATGTGGCAACTCTCTTCAACTGAATATTAATGTCCAAGCTCCAAAATTGCTTCACCCAAATACCTAAAAATAATTAAAAAACCAAAATTAGGCCAAATATGTGAAATTAACCCAAATTCGGAACAGTGACCAATTAATAGATGACAACACACTAAAGATGAACCATTAAGCACTGAACAACTGTCAAATGAGTACACAAAGGCTAATGGAATGGAGGAAAATAATGACTCATCAAAATCGACCACACTTACCCTTTTGCACTCTTGGGCAAAATTAAAGAGCAAAGCAAAGCAAGGACATCACAAACATAACAAGAGAGACAAAAAGAGACACAAGACAAATGGAAACACATCTAACACAAAAGGATTCAAAGCTGCAAGGTATCCATGAACATCATCCAAGCAATTCAAAACATGTCAAGTACTCAGTTCAGCTCAAAGAGAGAATTGAAAGCAACATAACATCACAAAATATGCACTGTATCACTCAAATCTCTAGGCTACTGTTTACTCTCAAAGCACCCGTAAAAAACAAACATCAAACAGACTTGGCAAGCCTCTAGAACCAATAACCAAACCAAAACACATACAAGTCAAGATCAGAATGACTTTTCAAGGTTGTAATGGGGTTGAGGACAAGGTGTGGAACATATGGATAAGTAGTTAAGCAACAAAGGAAATAGAGGAGCAATGAGGAATAAGTCTCAATCAAGCATGAAAGTAATCCCAAACACCAACACTTCCAAATTCGGTTCTCACACAATGCTCAAATCCAA
>Ga0099823_1003648_pt1 | contig 14699 bp, 14 predicted proteins | sample CowpearedBW_FD_76831 | JGI IMG/M metagenome (GOLD analysis project Ga0099823, IMG submission 76831) | Root nodule microbial communities of legume samples collected from California, USA - Cow pea red BW | ecosystem: Host-associated > Plants > Roots > Nodule | place: USA: California | collected...
AAAATATTAAATATATCTTAGTACATATTAATTTTTATTTTTGTAAAACAGAATATTTATTTAATAATTTAAATTAAAAGATTCGAAGTGCAAGTACTAGTATACCTACTTCCCATGACAATGAAAATGAAACAAATTTTATACTCATTACATATAAAGATGAAAATGAACTTCTATTTTAAAGATGGAAATGGATACCCAAATCCTTACCTGACGTATTCCCATCCCTAGCAATAATATTGTAATTTGTAAAGTATAATTTAGCAGGAAAATATTTTAAATGATTCATGAAATTACTACTTATTCTTTAAAAGATGATCTTAGAGGGTTTAACAATTTATTTTATAACAAGTAAAATTAGTTAAAGATTGGATTTTTATAAGAAAAGTTAAAGAGGCACGGAACTTCAGCTCATCATAAAACAATCCTTCGAACCATATACATCCTAGCTCGTAAAAGCCGTGATATAGGTCTCAACGCATCTTTCTTAGATTTAACTAGGAAAAAGGAAAAATTGGCATTGAAATCACAAATAGAAATGCTACAGAACAATCAATGAAAAACATTTTAACATGCTATTGAAAAGCAAGATTAACACAATGAAACCGGGAAAGACGAGAAAGACAAAATACTTCATGTTGAAGGTTCCGAAGTAGCTAGTAGAAAAAGAAAACACAAGCAGAGAAAGCCTAAAACCTACCTACCTGATCTAGTTCTTTCTTAATTATTCATCTATTTAAATTGTCACCACCCAGATGCAGCTCCCAGCTTGGTTTATGTTTCTCTTTTTATTCAGACCTCCACACCAGATTGCTGCTTTTCCTTTATCAGAGCCACCACTTGTAGTGTCACTGGGAAGTGAAAGAAATCCAATTTTTTAAATCTTCAAGATTCTGGTAAGCATATTAAGTTAGGTAAGAATTCATTCAGAGCTAGATCAACCACTGGTTACAAATAACAAAAACCGAGACAGATTGTATGGAATTTCTGCCATGGAATGCATTTAAAAAGGATACGCAATTCAAAATTCTAAACTCAAGATTTAATCAGAATATCACAACAATTTCAAGAAGCTTAGTACAGAAACGGTGGGGTTGGGAACAAAATGCGAGTGGACTTGTCCTGACCTGACACAATGAATGATGCATATGAATGTTCAGAGGCAAAATAGATCAGCAATAATCTGATCTGAAAAAGGTCTTCATTTTATATAATATCATTAATGTTTTTGATGAGGATGAGGCTAATAAAAAACATGGCAACAGTTTTTTCTTTGACATAGAGAGTGAGTAGAGTGATTCATCAGAACAATTTGTGCAAGTGTAACAAATACAAATGTGAGAAACGTGGGTGAGAAAAAGTTTGTTAAGAATAAGGGACACGTGGAGGGTGATATGAGAAGTAATGAAGGGAGAAAAAACACTAGGCACAGCAAATGGAATGTGCTTTTAAAGAATTTTGTGCAGTGAAAAAGACAGGCTGTTGGTATTACTCTTCTCTATTAATTCTCCACTTTCTCTCGGTTGATTCCCATCTTTTCTGATACAGTTTTCCCAGTGAAATTGTTTTGGCTGCACGAGGAGTTATCACATGCATTGTTAATTGATATTTTCCCTATGACTTTTTCAGTAATAAAAAGGCTGTGCAATTGATTCTGTTTTTTTGGGTATTACTGGCACTGTTATATTGGTACTGTTACATTCAATTCTATTAGGCCAATTTAATTTCTCTGTTTCAGCAAGAGACTAGTCCAACAACGAAAAAGGATGTGAGAAGCATTATGGTAAAATGGTGGTGTTAGAGAGTAATAGAAGCAATGATAAAAAATGAATGAGTGGAGCAGGGAAGAGAAGGTACCATAGGAAAGGAAGAGACTGAGATAGAAGTCAATCTAGAATGCGTCTGGCACCAAGGCGATCGAGTTGCAAGACTTTTCCAGAAGCCTTCAAATTGCCGTGGTGGAGAAAGGCGTCAATCATGTGTTGGGCAATGGCATGTCCGGTGGGCTCATTGTCAATGACGGCGACGGCGGTGGGGCCAGCGCCGCTGATGGTGCAGCCAAAGGCCCCAGCCTGAAGGGCAGCCTTCTTAACAGCCTCCATGCCGGGAATCAAGGGGGCACGGCGGGGCTCAACGATCTTGTCAGAGGACAAAGCCTTCCCCAGACCAACCACGTCACCCTTCAACACCGACGCCACCAGAGCGCCAGCCTGGCTGCAATTCCAAACGTGGTGCGCCATCCCAATCTCGCCGGGGAGCGCTGCGCGCATCTTCTTCGTCGGGGCTTCGAATTCAGGACTCACCAGCACGAAATACAGCTCCTTCTCCGCAGGAAACTTCAGCTCTATCAACTGCAGCGGCTCGTAGCTCTGAATCAGCACGAAACCCCCCATGATCGACGGGGCCACGTTGTCCGCGTGATACCCCGAAACCTTCTCTTCAGATTTCAGCGACGCCACAACAAGATCCTCCACGCTCAATCTCTTCCCAAACATCTCGTTCACCGCCACGGCCGCAGCGGCGGCGCTGGCGGCGCTCGATCCCAGACCGCTTCCCAGAGGCAGGCCCTTCTGCAGGGAGAGCGAGAGGCCGACGGATCGAATGGAGAGCATTTTCATGACTTCGATGGCGGCGATGCCAGCGCAGTTCCATAGAGGGTTTTTGCTGAGCTTGTCGGGGGCCTGGCCAGTGATGTCGGAGATGCGTATCTCGCCGGGGTGAACCTGTGGGTCGACCCTGACGGAGACAATGTCCCCGATTCCGTCGACGGCGCAGCCTAGGAAGTCGAAGCCGGGACCGAGATTGGCAACGGTGGCGGGAGCAAACGCTTTGACGAAGGTGGTTACGGGTCGGGGCTCCGTTCGAGTATTGAGCGAGACGCTGTTGCTGCTGCCGCTGCCGCTGCTGCTGCTGCAGCATCTGAATCTTGCTATCGGCATCTCACTGCCTTTGAAACTCCCCGGAGACGGACACAGGAAGCAAGTCGCCGTCGCCGTCGCCATTTCCACTTCCTCTTCCCACTACTCTTCACACTTACAAACCTATATTTAATAATAAATAATTCATCTCTCTTTCTCTCTCAAATTGAAGTTATATAATCATTGTTATTATTATAAATATAGTAGTTTTTCAATTAAATTTGATTTTCCTTTTTTTTCTTCATTCACAAATCAAAACAAAATACTCGTCTATTTGGGATTACACAAAATGTTGGTAGTTTGGCTGAACCTTTCGAAGATTATTATTGAATCGATTTGAATGTTTAGTTTAGTTAGATGATAATAGGTTGTTTAGTTTTAATTTCAAAGGCCAATTTTAAGTATTGAATACTTAAAATTTATTAAACAAAAACTTTCTTGTGATCATGGGATCCATTAATTATCATTTTATTAATCATGCCCTTACCTTTGTTTGTGGTTTAATAATTTTCCCTATTTATCATGAAACACATTCAGTACTAGCAGTATTGCTTAATATTTGTCTTACTTTTGAGACAAAATGTTGGAAATTGGGCTCTTTCTTATTACACCTTTATGGTTTCCTTTTGTACCTTCATAAGAAATGTTAAAATTACTCTTTTTATGTATTATTTTATTAGAATTAAATAATTTAAAATATATTATATACTTTAATATATAATTTGAAATATAAATTTTTTATTTTTCAGAATATAAAATTTATATTAGGAAATGTACATTACAAAATGTATATTTTATTTCATATTTTGAATTATATATTTCGAAATATAAATTTGATAGTCTAAAATATAAACTTTAAAATATATTTTTTGTTTTGTATTATGAATTATACTTTCTAGGATAAAAAAAAATGATGTTCAAAAGAGTAAATTTGAAGTTTATGGACATGTAGTATGACATTAGGGAGTGCAGTAAGAATTTGCTTAGAGATTGAAGTGTTGAATCCAAGTAGGGAAGCCCATCCAGTACTCTAATATTGTTTTTGTTTCTTTCAATGGCCAAGTTTTAATTTTATAGTTCTCATGTTAAGGTATGTGCAATTTGGCAAGTGAACCGCGTGAAGTTTAGAGCAAAAAAGCTTTAGAAGAAAATGAACTATGAGGTGAGATGACTTAAGAGAAGTAAATTAGAGCAGAATAAGTTTGAAGTAAGTTTGTATATGTACATAGGAAGACATGTTGATGAAAATGATGAGAATGAGACAGCTTATTAGGAAATTATTCTCTGACTCCTGCTCTTTGATATGGTCCTCAAACGATTTGATGAAAGATGTTCCAGTTTTCTTTTTAATTTCCTGGGAGATACGTCTTCTTTCTCGTCCACAAAATCTAGAAAAGTTTGAATGCGAGCAGAACGCGAGCTATGACGATTTGAAGGACCAGGTTTTTTAGGGGATTTTTTACTGAATTGGTGTAGCATTGATAAAAAGTATATTAGAAGCGCCAAGAAACATGTTATCCCACATATTAGAAACAGGCCCCGGAAGCTATTCAACTGAAGTTGTTCATCCTCACTACTGCGATGAGCACAAGCCTTTTCTGAAAGCCACTTTTCATGGATCCTCTGAAGTTCACCATTCTCAGATAAAGTTAAAATGGCTGTTGACATATCAACTGCAAAAGGAGAGCCCCTCGGAAATGCCTGTCACCACACCCAACAAATTGATAAGACTCAATCAATCCTTGAAACTTATTACAGGCATAAATTAATGAAGATAACATAATAAAATCCACTTTATAACAGTTCTAAAGATACTCACAAATCCCCATCCACTTTTGGTGAAGTCTTGGCCCCTGATTGAGAATTTGCAGTGGTCTGAAAGGAATAGTTCTACATATGGGCGCTCATCCACCACTGCTGCAACTGTTCCTCTTTCAAGGGCAATGGCATATTCTTCAGGCGAGCCAAGAGGAACAAGTCTATGTCTGGGGATGTTGAGTTGCTCGGTTAGATAGTTTGCAGCAAACGAGCCTACTTGGAACCCTATACGTTCACTGCTGGATATCAAGCTATCAATTCCTGTTATGGGTGAAGACAGTTGCTGCACTGTGAGAATTGATGTCAAGCTTGCAGTGTAGCTTGAATTGATTATCAGAACCACAAAAAGCCAGATTATCAACACAATTCGACCAAGTGGACTCACTGTGTTTTCTCCTGAAATAATGAAGAACCTTATTTATATCTACCAACAAGGATACACCACAACATGTTTCTCGAATACAACATCAACTGCCAAAATTGGATGGACTTACTGTGCGCAAAGAACATGGTTGAGAAAGTAAACCTGCAACAGCATACGAAGATGATCAGTTATGTCAAGATATGTACACAAGCTACAGGAGTCAATTCGGAAGGGAAGTAAAATTCTGTAAGGAAAACTACTTAGTACTTACCAAAGAACTGTAACTATCTGTTCCTTTGGCGGCCCCCGAAAGTCATCGTTCGTTCTATGTTCAAGAATCCACACCACTGTTCCAACAAAAAGGAAAAAAAATGCAGTGACACCCCACATCATTGGAGTAAATGGTCTCAAGAAAGCCCAAGCATGCGACTTCAATCTTTTTACCGGAGCAACCACAACTAGCCCCGACTCTATATATGGTTGAGTAAAATCCACAATCTTTGTTCGGTCAGTGACAATAGCAATGTCACCTACAGCAGCATCGAAAACCTGTAGATGAAAGCGAAAAAAGATCAATAAAAGCAAGACAATTAGCATGTTTGTACTCTGCAGTAGAAGGATTGTAATTTTTGTGGGTATTGGTTACATTACATCAAGATTAATCATGTTGACAAGATCATAGTAGCTTGGGTTATTTTTTCCATCTCCAAACAGAACGAACTTATAATGAACTGCATATGGAAGAAGTTTTATGGCAGCTCGGAATATCTCTATGCAATATCCTTGAACTGCACTGGAGGCATTTATTTGTGAGACAATGGCTCTATAACTAACTCTGTTGGGAACTCCAATTCTTAGTTGCCTCCCATTATTAGGGAAAACCCATCCACGAGGCATTTCTATAGTATTTCCAGGCCATATGACAGGCTTCAGATGCTGGTTTGAAATTGAACGATTGGCAGGCTTCAACTGAAGTTTCTCAGGGGTGATTACTGAGAGGCCAGAGTAATTAGACCAGTAACCGATGCTCCGAAAACCTGTGGCAATTACATTAATGATTTCATATGATGGATGTGGAGGAGATCTATCTGAACCAAACTGAATAGGTCCAGTCAAACCAGTCATATTAATGCGCAATATGTTATCAAGTAGTTGCTTCCCTCCATCAAAAACGCTCAAAGCACCCAGATCCAGATTCTCTTTCCCCTTACTAGTTAAATTTTTGTTAGAAAATGAAACCCTTCCTTTCTGATCAAAGAATAATTTCAGTGCCTGAGCAATCGTCCACACAGAATCATACGCATAAAGTCCGTATGGATTTAACCCAATTGAGCCATTACTTAAATGTTTCCACCTTGAGATAAATGCCTGTTTTTTTAAGGATTGAGGGGTGTGAGGGCGAAGGGTAAGAACTCCAAGAATTGAGTTAGAAGTGTTTGAAGGTAGTGGAACTGAATCTAAAACAGTCGATAACCAAGTAGTAGCTATCCAGACATATCCTTTGGCCATCATTTCTTGTTTTTGAGCCAGGTCAAAAACCAAGAGACCAGTTTTGGCGAAGGTGTGCAAAACGATTATTCGAGACTCCATGCTCTTAATCTTCACTAACTGACTGTTAATAAAGCTTGGAGTGGCGGTTGTATCGGGAGGAAGTACTGCTTTGTAAGACAACTTACAGCGTCTTTCAGCAAGTTTATCCCCCAAAATAGTTACCCCATTTCGACCCGGATCATCATCACTGAATATTGCTACGACTTCTCTCCAACCATAATAACTAATCATGTCCGCAATTGCAGTCATCTGGAACTGATCGCTGGGCGCTGTTTGGACAAAATAAGGATACTGGAGAGGTGTCAGGGTGGGATCCAGAGCCGTGAAGGAGAGTAGGGGAACATGGACCTCATTGGCGAGATGTGAAAGCACATGGGCCATTCCTGAAGTTTGTGGACCGATTATAGCCACTGTATCGGCCATCAAGAACTTGAGGGCTGCCATCAAGTGCACCAGTCAGCACCAACCAACAATCTAAATAAGAATATCAATGAAACAAGCAAGTGATAGGCACTGATACCATACCCCCAATGATTCCAAGAAAACCACTGAACTTGGAATCGTGGATGTTTATGGACAATTTACGTCCCCCCAGGATGCGGGGATCGGAGTTTACGTCTTGTTCAGCTGCTTGAATGGCAATTTTGGAAACTTGGCCGTTTATAGTTTTCAATGTGAATATGGCACCGATATTGACGACATCATCGTCGTCATGTCGGGAAGCTTCTTCTCTTGCTGTTGATGATCCATGTAATAGGATCAATGTGAATGCAAGGAATAGCAGATTCATAAAGAACCTACGATAGAGAATCAGTTGAAAGGGAGATTAACGGGATGAAAATGGCGAAGAGAGACATGCATTATTATAATTATAGCGGGAGACAGTGAAAGCAGAAACCGGAGGTGGAGGTGGAGGTGGACCACTCTACCACCATAGTATGTGTGTGTGCTTAGTTAGTAGCAAGTGGGAGTGAGAGCACAGTGCCATTTTGACATGAGTTCAAAATGCGAAATGTGCGCATCAGATTGTGACGTTTCATCTATAGCAATTTCAACTTTGAAGTGCTATTGTGAGAGTTTATTGTATGGCATTGTCTTGTCTGTCTAATCTATGATGCAGTGCTCATTAACAAACGCACTACTCGTGTAATTATACGCTTTTCTCTACAACAATATCTCTCCTTCCTATCTGGACACCTTTCGCAAATGGCATGTCTGTACCACGCATGCCAATGCCTTGGACCATGGCTTGTAAAGTGGATATAAGTTCATCATGACAAGAGGAATTTAGGGTGTTCATAGGTCATGTGATTATAATGAAGTGAAATTGCAAATATAGAATATATCCATGCAATCTAGGATCACTGATTCATCATGGTTACGTTGTACTTGTTTTTATTTAGTTTACTGATTCATCATTTGGTAATACAATATAATCACGCGTTCTAAAGTCAGTCGAATTTGTTTTTCTTAATTAGTAATTTGACATTAAAACATGACCTCTATTAAGTTGTTGTCAAATCAATACTACATTTGTCTTTACTTAATTTTTTAGTGCCGATAAAAAACTTATTATTTTGTTTTTGTGTTTGTTATATAATAATTATGTTTAGGGGTAATAAGATAAGTCACGACGAGTTGACATGTTAACTTGTTAAAAGTTGATAAGTTAGATTAGAGTTTTCATTCATGTTGTTTTGACTAATTTTGTTTAGCACGTCAAATTGCATTATTGTAACTTAAATCATTATATCTTATAAATTACATTCTAATTATTAATTATAATAAAGTAAATTAACATATAAATAAAATAATTATTTAAATTTATTCAATCAGAGATATTAATTAAATAAAAAATATATTGATATAATTAAATATGTTTTTATACAATTGGCAACCCAATCCATCCCATCCCATACCACATCAGAACACGAAAAAGAGACAAACCGAATCGTTTTTAATTACATTATGATAGTCAAGGAATGTCATGAGCTGAAAAGGATTAATTTCAAATATTTTAAGAATCTTTTCCGCTAAAGCTTACACAAATAATTTAAATTTGACGCTATAAAAATATTTTAAATTATTTTAGAAACATTATTTCATTATAACAAATTATTATAGGATATTTTAAAATGACAAATTTAGAATAACTATGCAAACATACAGCAATTCGATTTCACTGCATTCTTATTAATTTAAAATTCTCCACCCAACCTCAACCTAATTTGATAACTAATCAATAATAAACACCTGGCGCAAAACCAGGACCAGCTCGGGTGTTCCGATGCAATTAGATTGAAGAGGAATAGTAATAAATTTCACACAAATAATTACGCGGTTCTACATAAATATCAGTTAACAACAAAAATTGTGATAAAGTATTCTGTTTACATTTCTCTAAATTTAATTGGACAAATTAGGTTCCAGTTATACTTCACAAATGAAAAAAGAATCATAATAAAATTCCGGTGAGTAAACATCACTCAAATGAGATAGTCATCAATACCACAATCTCTTGTGCAGGAGGAGTATGGAAAAGTATCAACCAACAAACCAAAAATATAGACAGGCCTTCAGTTTCAATCAAGGGAAGTGAGATTGCTGGAGTGGAGACAATGCCGCGCCCTTCCCCCCAAAAAAAAGAAAAGTGAGGAACAAGGAATACACAGGATAAAATAAAGAAATACATTACACATTATAACAGGTCCACTCCACCAAAACTACAAATAATGCATTGTGTGAAATTGCTAAGCTAAAATGCACTCCAACTATCAGATTCTCTTCTGGGAGTTTGACTATCCGTTGAAGTCCTAAACGGCCCAGAGCCGAAGGGATCGGAGTCATCAAATGCTGGAAATCCATGAACATGATCAAAATCCACACTGTTGCGTACTGAATCAAAGTGTTCTGTTGCCTCCCCCCGAGCAGGCAGAGATACACTATCATGTGTTCTGAAAGAATCAAATCTTGAGAAGTCAAAAGCATTTTCCAACCACTCTTTTGGCCTTTGCGGAGAGCTACTTGAGTTGAAAAGTGGCGTGCTTGGAACAGAATCATCAAAACTGAACCCACTGTTCCTCTGGAAGGGATCACCAACCCGTGGTGAACCTGTTTTGATGGGATTTAAGCCCAGTTCGCCAGAATCAAAGAAATAGTTGTCTCCAGCTCCCTCAAAATCTCTCTCCTGTAAACAATTTTCCAAAAGTAATTGGTAGACTGCTACAGTATAAATAACCATTGATTAAGATTATATAATGCGTCCTCCTCCAATCCCATCAATCCTTTGCAAACTAGCTTCAATATTTATCCCTTTGGTTTTATGACAATCATAAAATCCTGTACAAACTCTGAGTAATGAGACAACTATTGGTAATTAGACAACTATTTCCTGTTTAACTATTACCCAGAGTGTATACTAATGCACTCTAATGAGTTCGATCAATCACGTCTCCAGCTTTTTCTTCTATTCAACATTAATAAACACCGTCTACAACTCATAGTCGAAGTTGATGAGAGAAATAAAGAAAGAAATACAGTAAACTTAAATTGTGGAGGAAGACCACCAAACATGATAAAGGTGGTCTCTCAAAATTCTGTTTTCAATTGGGTCAGAGCTACCTTAACCACAAAACCGATCTCTTGAATTTAGGATTGTTCAAGTGGTCATATAAGCTCTACATTGACTGTGTATATAGTAAATTTGGATTCTCAACAATATTTGAGGTTAATTCAATTTAAAATTTCACAATAGATAAAATTAGAAGAAATTTTGTGCGTATGAGCCTTTCTGTCTACTACGCTTGGGTCAATAATCTCTTCATTCTCTCCAAACATGCATACCTCGAATGATTTAGTAGAACTACTACATTGACTGTTCTCGACAATCAGAACTTCCTGGTATGCATCCTTTCAGCAATATATTTTTTTTAGGCTACGCAACATCTTACTAACGCATCCAGATGTGCATCATTCCAACCATCTAATCAATGTGTTGTCTCCCTATTAATGCTCTTTTGGACAAAATTCAATTAAAGTCGGTGTTTCAGAACCCTATTAACAATGTGTGTTTTTGGCCTGTCTAAGTTTGAAGTTATTATGCTTTTCAATTGTGTTAAATGGGTTGATTGTTAACAAGATGAGGGCATACCCATCTTCCACTAGAGGGAGGTGCTACAGTATTAGGATGACCATTATTGCGTAAGGAGTCTTATCACGTACTTATACAACATTTGTACTTACTGGAATATTAGTATTCAAAGGTATTTTTTAAAGATATTACAGCATCATAACCCAGCTAGTTTTAAGGTGAGAGAATTGGCATACCTCCTTTGTGGTGCTATTGGCATTGAATCCCCAAACTGAATCAATATCATCATTAGCGTCAAAGGTTCCCCAATTTGGTTCATCAAAATTTTTGTCTCCAGAAAACACAGACTTGACACCACCACGATCACTACATATGCAAGATTAAATTTAAATTATGTTGCATCATCACAGGATCTATAGCAAGTGAAACTATTTATACTTTTTTGAATAAATTTAATTTAACGCATAATGGATTAAAAAAACGTTATGTATTAGATTACATAAGTAAAAATGTGCGATTTAATTAAAAACTTGATTTTCATGGCTGTTGAATTAATATCCAAATATTCAACTGTAGGATTAATCAAATTTAATATAGACCAAAAAGTTATCAAAAAGAGTAACTTTACCAAGAGTTACTTCTTTAGTAACTTGATCCCTTCAGATAAAAATAATAATAATAATAATAATAAATTATATGGTAAAATGGGCAATTGGACAACATTTGGGAAACTGGAGTAAATATCTTAAAAACAAACCTTTGGGGTTCTTGTATGGTATGATCACGGGGTGAGCTATCTTCACCAGTAGTTTTTCTAAAGTCAGAATCAGAAAAGTCCCCATGTGGGCTTCCAATAGCACTGCCTGCAAATGGACTACTGGGAGCACTTTTTGCAGACCCATCTTCACTTTTATTATAAACAGATCCATTGCCAACTTGTTCATTGGTAGTCTGTGGCTTTTCTGACTTGTCATCACTCCTAGGAGAAGCTGCAAATGTAGGACTGTCAATGTTCACAGCTTCTGTGTTCACAGCTTTTGTGTTTGCAGCTTCTGTGTTCGCAGCTTCTGTGTTAACAGCTTCTGTGTTCACAGCTTTTGGCAACTTTTGCTTTGGAGGAGCTATAGTGTTTTGGACATCAAGAGTGAGTTCTTTGACAAAAACATATTCTGCAAGCATAGTGAATAACCAATTTATGTAGCCATTTCCAAAATATCATCTAAAAGTGAACAGGAGCAGCTAACCATTATTTTAATTCAAAAATATCATAGTATCTCTTAAATTTACAGCTACGTTTTCGGAATATATTGTCTCCTAAAATACATAACTGTTCAAAATCAACCGCTCACATTTAGATTAACAGCAATGCCGAGAAAATAGTCCCACAACTAAGTATAGTTCATCCGCTAACAAGTGTAAAAGCATATGGATACAAGGGAGGTACACACAAGCATTTTTATTTTTATTCAGTGAACAGATTATCTATCAAGTTAGGATTATTTTGAATACCTTTATCTTCAAGCTTATCCCAATCTTCATCCCAGTCAGCAGCTCCTTCTTGGATTCCGGGTTGCCAGCCTTACAGGATAAAATTGAGTGAGGCCACAGAATACAAGATCAAACTCAACGTGTATAATTACTACATTACTCAATACAAAAATATATTAGACAGGAACACGAGGGGTTGATGGGCAGGGCACCACAAACCAGAGAGAAATGACAGGACACAAGCAAGAAAACTAGACAATTGTATCAAGAAGCCAATAATACACTTACGTAAAAGTGAAAAAAATGAAGTAATTTAAGTTAACAAAAATGAAGAGCCAACTTTAAACAGTTTTTCTGAGCTACATTAAAATAATGGTAGATAAATGCAATCATACATATACTAGAAACGAACAACTAAAGTTTTCTGTCAGAACAATCTAAAAATAAGCTTTAATTATAGGATGCCATCAACATCAATCAAATCAAATGTTTTGAAACTGAATAGTATATCTTGCATACAGTTGTCAGAAACATCAGAGTTCAAGTTTCCCTCTTCATAAAATCAATATTAACCCGATATATGATGGCAAGAACAGTAGTAGCTATTACAAAGAACCGTATAATTATATAAGTATCATAATACTGTACTGTAAACTGATTTCAAAAAAAAAAAATTACACATGAGAAAAGATGCATGATAAGAGACATCAGGGGTATAAATTATTGTATAATCTGTCCAAACAGAGTTGTGCAACAAAATCAGTTAAAAAGGTCACATAAAATCTGAATAAACTGAATATATTAATGCCACTTGATCAGGCAACCTGTACCAAGTTGCACTAGCACAAATAATTATTGCCAATTCAAAATCAATGGTTCAGCAACTGAAGGCCACTTCTTCAAATTAAAAAGCAAAAAAGCTGATATCAAAACAAATGCATTAAACACAATAAAATGAAGTTATAGACATGACAAAGATTTGGGAACAACCAGAAGGATATAATAAAATAATAAAATCAAATACAAATTTGAATTTACCAAAGGGTAGCTCCAGTAATGTTGTGGGCTTAGCACGTAATCCATACTTCTTGCACCGCTCATTAAGAGATTTCACCAGCTCATCAAGGTCCGTTTGAATACGATCAACACGAGCCTTAAAAATTCAGGTGATAAATGAGATATAGAAGTTTATCACAATTTGTCAAGATGGATGCACAAACCTGGTAATATTAAAATGTACCTGCAGAGTTTCATCGCCTTTTTCATCCTGTTCCATCTTTACAATTGCTTGATACAATTCAATTTTTTTCTCCTACACACAAACGAATTTTGACAATATCAGAAAAAATATGAAGAAAAAATGAGAAGATAATCGAAAACTGGTCTTGTATATTGTTTCACTTGACTAAAAACAGAGAATACAAGCCTAGTATATATAGTATATATGTAGGCTCTAAAGCCTTTTGTACAAGATACAAAAAACAGAAAACTAACATTCAGTTGAATAACTGAATGCTTTTACAACAATATCTCTAATACCCCCTCAAACTCAAGATGAGGGATTTTTACAAGAAAAATCCTTTACATTGAGTTTGTGTCAAAGAAGTTCAAAATGATTCGAAGGACTTGATCTCACAAACACAAAAAGACGTCAATCTCTGTGTTTCTTTCTGGAGGGAAAAACGGATCATATGCTATGGCAACAACACTTTGATTGTCACAGAGCATGATGGGTGGGACTTGATGTTAAGTTCAACTTGTTTCCAATGGAGGTAACTGGAATCATCAAGTTTTTCTGCTATGGAATTCGGAAAAAACTGGAAGCAGATGGGTGGGAGCTTGAATTGACCATTGTGGATCAAATTCTAACCCTTGATACCATATCAGAAAAAGATATGAAGAGAAGATAAGAAAAAGACAAACATAGACTGATCTAGTATATTATTTCACGTGACTAACAGAGAATACAAGCCTGGTATATGTAGGCTCTAAACTGTACAAGATACAAAAGACAGAACACTAACATCCAGTTGAATAACTAAATGGTTTTGAATCAATATCTCTAATAGACAGCAATGAAGCATAACAGGCAAAAGAAAACAAACCATTTAGGATATATGCTCATAACCGATCAACTGAAGAAAAAGTCAGATTTCATTGCACCTGTATGTCACGAAATGTGGCTTCCTCAGTAGTTAACTTGGATGATAAATCTCCTACTTGCTTGTATTTATCTTCATATTTCTTTGCTAGAATCTCAACCTGAAATTAATATATTGAGCAAATAATAAATATTATGATTACTGAGGTAATAAAGAACACATTTAATTTTAAAGAAAGATACCTCATGTTTATCAGCTGATATTCTTTCTATGACCTCATTAAGCCGATTGTCACATCTGCTTTTGTATAGAACCTTTTATAGAAAAAGAACAACAAATTTGTTGAAAAAGGTAAAAGAAAAAAAAAT
>Ga0099823_1003667_pt1 | contig 14681 bp, 7 predicted proteins | sample CowpearedBW_FD_76831 | JGI IMG/M metagenome (GOLD analysis project Ga0099823, IMG submission 76831) | Root nodule microbial communities of legume samples collected from California, USA - Cow pea red BW | ecosystem: Host-associated > Plants > Roots > Nodule | place: USA: California | collected...
AAAAAAACCTAAAGTAATAGAACACTTACGAACATGTCATGCCAAACAGAAGATGTCACCAGTCATCAACAAAATATACTGCAAAATCCTCAACGGAGCATTTCCAAAATCCAAGTATGGTAGCCTCAACTCCCTCACTCTGCATGCCCCATCCACCGGTGCTCCAAGCCGAACCCGGTTCACATCCACCCTTCTGAAGAGGTAAAAAGCGCCGCCGCGCCGCTGGTCGGAACAAGGGTTTTTCTTGGTTTTATAAAAGCTCCAACCTTTGCCAGCAAGAATCCGACAAAACTCCTCCATGGTGCCGACCCGATGGCCGAGGTCCCGCGAGTAGAGAGAGAAAGAGTCGCAGTCCCAGTTGCCGGCGTTTCCGGCGGCAGCGGCGGCGTCAGGGTGGGAGCTGAAAAGGACGATCTTGAAGGCGCGTGGGGAGAGTGTGAGGAAGCAGCGAAGGTGGGTGAGTGGGGTTGCGGAGAGTGAAGGGAAGGGAATGGGAACGGCGTCGCTTTGGCGGGAGCATGAAGAAGAAGAGAAGGATAATGATGAGGGTTTTGATGATGATGATGATGGGTTGGAGAAGATGATGTGAGAGAGTGAGGGTGTAGGGTACAAGTCCAAACCCAAGTCCCTTGCAATGGTAGCAAGCCTATATGTGTCTGTAATAATCTCTTTTGTTGGGAGAAAAATCAAACCTGGGATTTTGTACCTTCTTCTTCTTCTTCTCCTTCTTCTACGATGGTGGGGTTGGGACGTGCCACGGGCTTCATCATCAATTTCACTATCTTCATCATAATGGGTGTTGTAATGGTGGTGATTTTGGGTTAGCATGTGATGAGGGTTGTGGTTGATGGTTTCCCCTAAGACCAGAGAACGAACCAGCTTTAGTGGAAGCATCTTTCTTTTTCTTTCTTCGCCTTGTATGTGTGTCCACTTTACCTTGGCTTAACGAATCATAAGTCACACCTCACAAGACATGTCTTTGTCCTTCTCATTCTTTTTTTTTTTTTCACCAAATCTTCACTCCTACCCGGTTAGTTCTTTGACTTTTAGTAAAGCAACTCTGAATTAAATTAATTTTTCGGTTCTATTCATTATCCTTAGTATTGCCACCTTAGTTGTGTGTATTTTATCTTTCTAATGCATAAATGAAGGCATGGTATAATAATACCAATACTATAATTACCAACCGAAAGGTAATAATACTTTGCACTCAAAACCCTCTTTACAAGGAAAGAGATGGGTGCTATATACATGACTGTTGGTATATGGGACCGTAGCTTTATTAGACTAATTATTATGTTGGATTTCTGCATATAGTCAATGAATGAATGGGTATTTTTCCTTCTTTGTCCAATATAGATGAATGATTTGTAAGTAATTTTTATTTTTTATCCAATTACACGATCTATTTTTGATATAATACTCATAAAATAAGATAACTATACTATATTTAAGAACATAGAAATAACATACTGAATTTTTATCAAATTTTTATTTTATTTTAATTTAAAGATAAAATAGTTAATATGTTAATTTAGATTATATTTAAGAATGGAACACTTTCTTCCAAACAATAATTAAAAACTAAGAAATAAATAATTACCTGTGTCACCGGCTAAACTAAAACTTTATCCTACTGACTTTCCTAGTTCTGTCGTTGGGCCTTCCTGTTGTTTCAATTGAATGAACAACCGAAGACATCAACGCCTGGGTTACCATTCAACTGCAAACACATATTTCTTCCTATACCCCCATAATTTCAATCTGTACTTCCATAAATTTAAAATTTCAAATTTATCCTTCAACTTAGGATTTTTAATTTTCATTTTGGATTGTGTATTCCAAAAATATTTTATATTATATCATCTGAAATATTAAAAATTAGTATTTTTTATTTCGAAATATAATATAAATTAGATCTAGCGCTGTTATGGGATTTCTCCTAGCTGCAAGTACATGGCCATCAACGTGTTTAAGATATATTATGGTGATGGCTGGTCTTTTTGAGACCATAACTGTTTATGGTGTTGGTGGATCTTCTATAACTTTGTTTGGAAGAGTTGATGGAGGTATGTAATGTTGGTGTTGATTCCTCACAATGTTGGTGACAGTGTATGTATGGGAATGTACTGAGAAGAAGAAGAAGAAGTGGAAAAGAAGAAACGAAGAACATAAGGTTAAACTAGCCATTTCACCATACCATAGAGGTTATCGGGTGAGGAAGAAATACTCCGACCAAGTATGTGGTTTTTTTAGACACTGTTGTTATATATATTTTTTTTCTTCACAGTATCTAAGTTTTTGGATAAAATCATAGGAGTATGATACAAATACAAAAGAAACTGATAATATATTAGCTTTAATTCAATAATGTATAAAATTGATCATAATAAGTGATAAGATTGGAGAAAAATCAAGTTGAATGGATCAAGTTAGGGTTGGAGTTTATTTTATAAAAAAATTCAGGTTTACGGGATTAAATAGAACAACCCTCACCCGAATCTCGATTCTTTTATTAAAACATGATAATTGGAATTTGTATATTTATAATTATATTTTAAATATTAAAAGTTAGAAAAATTGTGTTAACTTTTTTAGAATTGCAATCTAGAACTAATTAAAAGTAATGTCATTGCTTTTATTTTTTATTTTTTAGGTTAAAGTATTCTTTTTCTCAATTTTTGTCAAGTTTTGTCGAATCGGTCTTTTTTGCTAACATCGTTTAAATTATTTATGATAATGACTGTCACATGTCATCGTAGTTTTTTTTTTTAATTTTTAAAATTTTTTTAAATGTCACGTGTCAACCCAACAATGTGTCATGTGTTATATTCAATTTAGTTCTATATTCGTTATTTTTGTTCAATTTAGTCTTAATTTTGTTTTAATAGAACTAGTTTTGTCCTTTTTTAAATTGAGATCAAATTTATTTTTTATATTAAATTCATATTTTTATTAAATATATTAAAATTTACATCATTATAATTTGTATATAAAAGTTAAATTTGATCACAATTCCGAGAGGAACAAAATTGTTCAATTTTAAACAAAATTAGGACTGAACAAAAATAACAAATATAGGGACTAAATTAAATATAAAACATTGACTCTGACACGTGGCATTAAACACGTAGACATTTAAAAAAATAAAAAAATTAAAAGTTTAAAAAAATAAAAAAAATTTAAAAAAATTATAAAATGACACTGACAACCACTATTCATTACCATCAATGATTTAAACGGTGTTAACAAAAAAGAACCAAATTGAACAAAATTGACAAAAATTGAGACTTATTTAAGCACAAAAACAAAATTATGGTTGATTTGACAAAACTTGACAAAAATTAAGACAAAAAATATATTTTAACCTATTTTTTTAAGTTAAAATCTATTAATTTCAATCTACATTGATAAGTTTTACCGTAAGAAAACTCATGCTTCTTTATTCATCCAATCATCAATGTAAATACATATTATAAGATCTTTACATAAATTAAGTTAAAATTATAACCACTAAAAATGTCAATCAAATAATGTTCATATAACTATAATTTTGCTCATAAGAAGAATAAGAATATATCTCCTAATCAGTAATAAAATAAAATAAATATTCATAATAATAATATATCAATATCTTCTAATCAAGTTCCAACATGAAGATCTTGAAGATCTTGAGTGTTTAACTGCATAGAAGAGACTCAAGTTGTATTTTTTCAAAGTCTTTGAAAAAAATGTTTACTTGTTGTACCTTGGTAGGAACATGCTAGGGACAAATGATGTCAGTTATTATTTCATTACAAACAAAATGACAATCGATTTCGATATGTTTTGTTCTTTCATGAAAAATTGGATTTAGAATTACATTTAGAGTTATATGTAATGTTGATTGACTATCATAATACAATTGTATTCCTTTAAAATCAAGAACCCCAAATCACCAAGTAAATGTTTAAGTTATTTTAACTCACATGTAGTCGTAACCATAGGACAATATTTAGCCTCTATAAAAGAGTGAAAGATTATTGATTGTTTCTTAGTTTTCCATGATACGGGAGAAGAACCAAGAAGTATCACCTAACTAGTCAAAAGATGTCTTGTAAGTGGACAACCTGCTCAATCAATATTAGCATCTTGTAGTCATAATTTACTATCAAATTATAGAATACATTGACCCCAAATGTTTCTTCAAATATCAGATAATCCTTAAGGCTTCTTCTTAATGCTCTTTATGAGGTTTCTATATAAATTGAGATAAATTGTGTATAGAATAAGCAAAATCACGTATAGTTACAAACAAATAGATTAATCTCTCAATTAGTCTTTGATAGGGTTTTGGATCTTCAAAAGGTGTACTAGAAGCCGACACTAGCTTTTGGTGTTGTTCCATTGAAAAATTTACATGCTTGACACCTACTAAACTTGTGTCTTTCATAATTTCCAACACATATTTTCAATGACAAAGATGAATCCCTAAGGGATTACAGGCTATTCCAATCCCTAAAAATATTTTGAGGCTTCCAAATCCTTCATATGAAAACAAGCATTTTTGCAATAATTAAGTCATCCACGTAGCACATAAAGATGTGTTTTTCCCTTGTGCAATATAAACAACAAGTAATCTAAATGGGATTGAACAAGCCATAACATTCCAATGTCGTAACCAACATAGCAAACCAAACAATGGAGAGCTTGTTTTGTGCCATACAATGATTTTTTCAACCTACAAACTAAATTTGGATTAAAAAAATTTTACAACACGTTATGTATGTGCAGTTGGTGAACTTCTCACTTTTTAATTGTTGTCACAACCTAAATGGTACTATGGTCACTACTTTTTCCACTAAGGAAAATGTTTCATCATAGTATATTCCCTTTCTTTGATGATGTTCAAATATAACATGTCTCATTTTGAAGTGTTTTATCCTTCTGAGTGAGGTTTTAGTTTGTATACCCATTTATTTTTGAGAGCTTTCTTTGTTGGTAGTAGTTTCTACAAAACTCAGGTCTCATTTTCTTCTAAGGCTCATATCTCATTAGCATTACAACACGCCAACCAGAATCTTTTATGTCTTAAAATTTTTAGGTTCAGTCTTTGTTGTCATAATTGCAACAAAATTTCAATCTCTAGTAAGAAATCGTTTATTATTTACAAAATAGGGTAAGGAGTACATAAGGCATGTTACTAAGTAGATGAACTTTCTAAGGACTTTATTTTTCTAATGAAATGAGAAAAAAAAAATCCATCGACTATGTATAAGGAATTTTTCACTCATTTCTTTTCCCATTTTTATTTCCATACTTTTTTTTGCATCACCATGACATCATCCTCATCAACTTCGTGTGAGAATACCACCTCACCATCCACACCAATCATACTTTTCACTCATTTCTTACCCCACCCTTCACACCATTCATACTTCCTCCTTCAATTCCATGAAAATCTCCACATAACCCCCTAAAATTGTGAGTACTCTTCTCAAGGCAATGAATTAATAAGTCACTACACCATTTTTGACTTTAGGCCACACTAAACTAGTCAACGTGTATAAAATTGTCACCTAAATATAAAAAGTCACAATTTTATAAGGGTAGGTTAAAAACTACTAAAACAACCAATTATAAATCGTTGATGAAATATACTACATTTTTTAAGAATTGGCTTTAAAACACGTTACAATAAAACCGTGGCATATGAACTTAAAAAAAAAACTTATATTTCTGTCCCAAAAATAAAATATAAAACAGTAACCTATAAACATAAAAAGTAAAAACTTCTTTACTTCTTTCTCAAAAATTACATTTAACAAAAAGCAATAGTACATCCATTAACTTTACATTTTCATGAGATTTCCCTCCATATTCTAAGGATCTTCTTCACGTTGCACTGCCCCCTTCTTTTTCTCACCCTCAACAATGCAAGGTTCCTCTAACACCACTTCCTCTAACACCACCGTACTGCAATGTCTCTTCCCACTACAAGAAAATCCTCAATTAGAAACCAATTTTAGAATCCATAAATAGTTAGTTACTATAGTGACCAATTTAGATACCAATTTAAAAAATTAAAAATTATTGGTTACTAAAATAATCACTACTATAAATAAAAAATTATAATAGTACACTAATTAATTAGAGACCAATTTAAAAACTAAGTCATTTTAGTAGTTAAAACTAGAGATGCAAAAATGGGTTTCAACTCGTAAGCCAACTCGACTCACCACGGGTTTGAGCCGGGTTGGGATTCAATTTTTTCAAAAGTGGGTTGAACTAAACCCGACTGACTTAACTCACGGGTTCGAGCCAGGTTGAAGGTGGGTTGACTCACTTAACCCACACTAACACAAAAAAGCCCTATAACGTCACCCATATAACGTTTGTCCAGAAAAAGTCCCACGTTAAAAATGACCAGTGTCATTTTTGTAAATTATTTGACTTTTTTAACGTATGTCCATTCCAACACAGACGTAATTTAATGTTTGACCCACAGTACCCCGACGTTATGCTAAAATTAACGTCTAAGCTCTCTACCCCCGACTTAATTTAACATCTGACCCACTCTGCTCTGACTTAATTTAACGTCTGACCCCCTCTGCACCGACGTTAAGTAACGTCTGACCACGCAGCCCCGACGTCAATTTTTGGGTTTTCTTTGCACGAAACGCAGAAATCCTATCTGTTTCATCGCGCCACCAATTTTTCACGAAGTTTCTTCGTCGGCGACCACCATTCCGAGCTCCTCCAAGTAATTTTGGAACGTTTTTCACCACCAAACTTGTTGGGATTTGATTGTGGATTGATTTTAGGCGTTTTGAACCGAATATTTTCCGTTTTCATCCCCATTTGTAGTGTTTCGCGATCCTTCCCGTCGACGACCATTATTCCGACCTCCTCTAGGTGAGTTTCGAATATTTTTCACCACCAAACTGGTTGGGATTTGATTATGGATTGATTTTAGGCGTTTTCAACCGAATATTTTGTGTTTTCATCCCCATTTGCATCGTTTTGAGATTATTTTGCTTGTTATCTCTTTTTCATTGTATGTATATAATTGCTTGTTTTTTTATTTGCAATTATAATTTTTATCTTAGACTATTTTTCTTTAGTTTGTTTTGGCCTATTTCTTTTTTTAATTGAATTTTTATAATAATATTTGTAAAATTACGAAATAAAATTATAGTTATTGTTTTTTGTAAAATTGAACTAATTGTATTTAACGTCCTAACTGGAAATTGCTTTAATAAAAGAAATAATATATAAATAAAACTCAATAGTCATAAAATACTCTTCCCAAAATGCGGGAATCTTTAAAATTTGTTCGACACGCTTAAATTCAAATGAACATAACTATGAATTTTGTTACAAGTTCCAAAAATCAACCGAAGGTAAATCAAATAACTATAAATAGTTCATAATAAAACTTCCAGTATAGCCCCCTCTCCGTCTCTACGCGTCCTTAACATCACCTGGAACATCATCTGCTCTTGTGTGACAAGTCACACGATGATCGCCAAACACACACAGAAAGGGTGAGCTCATAACAATACAAATATACAATTAATAAATTAGAGATTCACCCTAGACTACTTTATTTCATCTAAATTGTTTAATCTTAGCACTCGATACCCAAGGATTTCAGATCATCGTCTCATTATACAAATGAAACTACTAATCCTTTTACCCATACAATTACTTGACCATGGACCCAGGATATATCATGCTTCCACGAATCTGCTTGCTCGCAGCAGCCCTTAAGTGTGAGCACGAAAACATACGAACCTCTCCGCTCGTATCTTCACACAAGAGCATCATTAATATGAACCTCCCCGCTTATATTAATCATGTGTTCACCACCAATCATGAACCTACCCACTCATGACCCTATCAAGCATCTCCTGGTCCAAGTCCACATCTCAACACATCAAAACAAAATTAAGAAAAACACATTGCCCTATACAAGATACACACTAAAGCTAGTCTTAGGGATTTCAATGCTTCCACGAACCTGACCGCTCGTGGTCCAACTCTACGAACCTCCCCGCTCGTAGTCCAACTCTACAGATCTCCCCGCCCGTAGTCCAACATGCGTGATCCATCCAACTACGAATCTCTCCGCTCGCAACAACTTGTAAGACCCGTGAAACTTAATTAATTAAATAATTAATTAATTAATAAATGCGGGTAGTGAGAGCCTTTATGGCATTTATTTCTAACTTGTATGACGTGGAAAAGTGCTAGCTCATGTGTTTGAGAGTACTTTGATTGTGTGAAAGGACTTAGGTTCAAGTCTTATGTATGCCTATTGTGTGTTAGTTAAATTATTATTATTTTTAACAATAAGCTCGACCATGTTAAGTGATAATATAATCATAGAATTATATTAATTATCACGAAACATGAATTGGTTAAATGGTTAAGCATTGATTTGACATTGGCATGGTATGGGTTTGAACCTTGGTGAACCTAAACTAAACTTTCTTTGTCAAAATTCCTTTAGCATGAAGGTGAAAATGTAACATCCTAACCGAATATTACAGATTTAAAATAATAAAATAAAGAAAAAAATAAACTTCATTTATTATAACTAATATTCCCAAAATGCGAGAAAATTAAAATTTAATAAAATAACTAAAGTACCCTAAAAACCAGAAATAAAATAATGAAGTCTTATCAAATAGGCCACAAGCCTTTACAAATTATTTTTCCAAACATAAAATAATACAAAGATAAAACTCCCGAGCTATCCCCTCTCCGCCGCTAAGCTCCACCAGAACCACATGCATCAACATCACCTGTTCACATGTACCGCGTACACGATCATCGCCAATCACAAGCAGATAGGGTGAGCTTAACAGATAAAGCATATAAAATGGCATACACAAATATAACACATTTATATATAGGAAACGCATTCATCCCAAATGAATTCCATCCCTTTTAATTCATACCACATGGCCACAACTAGGTTATTCGTGTTCTACATCTTCTAGTGATTACTTCGAGGTGACTTGCTGCCATACTTATCGACCACAACCGATAGAGCACGTGCGAGAAACCATATTACGGATCATACACCGTAACGCCAGGTGGAGTTCCCAAATACGAACATAGTTCGCAATGTCCCAAGACTACCAAATTCGTCAGTCAATATAACATCCCTGCTAGATATTATGAGTTTAAATAATAAAATAAAATAAGAAAATAAAATCTCATTAATTACCTCAAGATGACCTGTTGCCATACCTATCAGCCACAACCGATAGAGCACGTGCGGGAAACCATTACTATGGCTCATACACTGTAACGCCAGGTGGAGTTCCCATATACGAACATAATTCTTAACGTCCCAAGACTACCAAAATCGTTAGTCAACTACTGAGGAGGACAATCTATCTGGACCCATCCGTACTGGCCACAACCAGCACACTCACACCGACAACACTCACCAACCCGAGCTCAACTCAAGGGTTCCTCGTGTTCATCCGCCATCCCGAGCTTAACTCGAGGGATGTCATTCCGAGCTCAACTCAAGGAATGCCACGTGTTTAACCCCTATCTCGAGCTCAACTCAGGGGATACGTTCTGAACCAATATAAATACCTTGTGCAATTTTCTCTTCCCTACTCTCTTTATTGTATCTACTGTTTCATATCAAAAGATCATAGGTCCAGTTATTAATCTCTTCAAATAAAGAGATTAACTCAATCACTAAAAATATCATATTACAATAAGATAACAAAAGAGTAGGGGAAAAAAACACCTCTCTTGAAGACACAAGAGATGAACAACCTTTCTCTAAATCACACAGAGAACTTGACCTAGTTTTCCTAGCAACAGCAGCAACCCTCAATCTCCTAGAAACGATGATGGTGAGCGGTGTGTAGTGTTTAACAGTGTATGATGATAGGAGTCGAAAAGGTGGAGTTTTCTTTTGAGAAGGAAAAGGTGTCAAGACCCAATTTTGTCCTAGTGAGTAAATTTATTTTCAAAAAAATAAAAAATAAATAAATAATGTTTTTTGTTAATGGTAAATAAAAAAAGGTGAAATAAAATTTTCTTCAAAGATTTTTAAACTTTAATTCTAGAAAAAACAAAAGAGAGAGATGAAAAAAAGAAAAAAGGAAAAGAAAAGGATAAGCCCATTTTGTTTTGAATTACCACAACTCTCCTCATGGACCCAACAACTTAACATATTTTCATTCTACTTTTTTTTTTGTACCCTTTGTTCCTAATAGAGAAAATAGTGATATGATTATAATAATTAGAAACAATATCTCTTCTAATTATTCGAATCAATATTACTGATAATGATTGATATTATGCTCTGATTTGGTGTGATTTGATTCCTGTAACGTGCTACTATAATGACCAATTCCTTCCTTATATTGTTCATTACAATTAAGGCTAGGATTGCATTGGTACTACAATTTACGGATATAAATACACAATTTGTCATATGAAAAGGGATTAGAATCGAAAAAAAAATTATCTATACTTCTCTAATTCTTTCTCATCACCACTCACACATACACCCCTGTTTTTTGTCTATCTTTTGAAAATAAAATAAAAACATATTGAAGAATGTAGAAAAAAAAAAGAAAAAAGAGTAGAAAAAGTAGTTGTAATGTAAAGTAAGAGAGTGAGATTGATAGAGAAGAAGAGGGATTGAAGAGTTTGGAAGGTACGTCACTCCTTTTTTTTATTTGTGAATTCACAATTTTTATTATATTTTGTTTTAATACCATATGTGTTTTTTTTACACATAACTTTGGCATTTTTTGTTAGAGACATTATTTTCTACTATTTACAAATATTTTACTCTAAAAATCATACACAAATATTTTTACTTACTTTTTTAGTGTATGTCCAGTCGTTCGCGTCGTGTTACACCTATTCTCAAATTTCTCTTTTCCAAATATAAATCAAATCTTTTCTCAAATCGGTTTTTTTTTTTTCATTTAGAACTATGTGGTTCTTGATTTTTCATTTTGAATGAAAATACATAGGAAGGAGGTACATCCTTGACGCGCTCAAATAAAATGAAAATATTTTTTTATTCTTTTTTAACCGTGTTTTATTATTTTGGGGGAAAATTAAATATTTTGAAAATCACATACTTTTGCATATTTAATTAAAGGTACTGTCTTAGGACGAGCGTTATGGGATGCTAATACCTTCCCCACGCGTAACCGATCCTTAGACACAAAATCTAGTTTTTTGCAGACCTTGTCTTATCTTTTTGGTTTTTTCGTAGTTTTCCAGAATAAACTATGGTGGTGACTTTAAACTCTATTTTTTCAAGTTTTATTTTCAGTTCATCGTCTTGTCGTGATTTTGGTTGCGACAAAAGAGTTGTAAGTTAGGAAGAAGGTTGAAGGTAGAATTAGCAATGTGGAGGGAAGAATTTAAGCCATGCCTTTAAAATTATTGCCTATACTATGATTAGGCAACACTTTTATATTCATGGACAAATTTAGTGTTTTCTAAAGCCAAAAATGTTGTAGTGACATAATGGAAACTCTAACTCCATTATTTGGATACATGTAATGAAATCAAATTCACTGGAAACTTGCACTTGTGGTGGCCTCTACTACTCTGCAGAGTCATTGCCAATGAATTTCTTCCTACCACACACACGGTCCATGATCATCTAATGTCATTATCTTGCTTTAGACTAGAATCTCTTACTCTTACCACATGAACCATTCTACTCTATGTAAGTCTAAATGATCACTTAGAGTGTCAAAATGTAACCTTACATACACTACATTACAACCAAAGTAATTTCTCCATGAAATTCCCTTATCTTCCATATGTTATCTTAGAATAAATCATATATCATGCAAAAAACCTCAACTCAAGTCTCAACATACCAACATCATTCTCACTTAGGCAACAAGGGCTCTCGCTTGAAACAAAAAAGGAAGTTCCAATGGCTTTCTCGCCTAAGTGAGAAGTTTGTCCCTTGGGTGACACCTTTTGTCGTGTGAATGACAACTCGAACAAAGAGCGAGGTACATCCTTGTCAGACCCAAAAATAAAAATGAAAACAATTTTGTTTCTTTTTTAATAATGTTTTCCTATTTTTTGGAAAAAAAAATAAATATTTTGAAAACCACATATCTTTCTGCACATTTAATTAAAGGTATAATTTTAGGACATACGTTGTAGGGTGCTAACACATTCACTATGTGTAACCATCTCCTCGACCCAAAATCTAATTTCATAGATCACATTTTATCGTTCCAGTATTTTTGTAGTTTTCCAAAACAAACTATGATGGCGTCAAACTTTGTTTTTAAACCTATGTTATTGCACCCACATAGGTTACATGCCAACTATGATAGACTCTTTCACAATTTAGAATGAAATCAAAAGGACCTTTGTAAGACCCTAGAAAATTAAATAAATAAATAAATATTTATTCAATATATATGCAATTGAAGGAATCTCTATAGCAATTGATGTGGAGAGTTATGAAAAGGAACAATACTAGCTCAAGTGGTTGAGAGTACTTGGTTATGTTAAGAGGACTTGGGTTCGAGTAGCTCAAGTGGTTGAGAATACTTGGTTATGTTGAGAGGACTTGGGTTCAAGTCTTATGTGTGTTAATTTAATTATTTAATTGTTTTCCATGTGTGCTTGATCGTGGAGTGTGATAATATAATCATAGATGTGTATGAATTAGCATGAAACATGTAATGGCTTGCTGGTTGTGCATATGCTCTTTGATGGTGTGGTTGAGAGTTTGAACTTGGCTAGCGCAAAATAGTCTTTACTTTTACGTTTGGATTATTTTGGTCACTTGGGACATGCTTAGAAAACCCTAACCGTCTTAGAAAGAAGCTAGAGGTACAGAGAAACCACCATGACAATGAAACTTGAATGGCCATTATTTATTTTATTAAATTTCATTTTTTTATTTTATTTCTACATCTCGTGGCTTTTGTGATGTTTTGGGGGCTTGATAAGTGTCAAGAGTAAGTAAATTTTCCATTTGAAATCGACATTTATCATGTATCAGTTGTGCTATTTGTGTGCAAAACAAACCTCTTTAGCTTAAGATACAAGATGAGATATTGAGAAATGTCATTTTAGAAATTATAATGATATTTTGTTGTTTTGCAGTAAAAATAGAAAACAATATCAAGTATGCAACTAAGCCACAATACTAGAGTTGAGCCATGGAAGTAGAAAAGACATGACAACATATTTGGACTTTTTGGTTGAGCACAAGAAATGGAGCTAAGCCTCGTGAGAAAATCCTCTTTGCAAGGAAACCTGGAGCCCAAATCCATGAGGCTGAGCAGCCAAGAAAACCCTTCCAAGAAGGAAAGGTCATGTGCTAAGCACCAAGACAAAGGGTTAAGCTGAGAAGGAAACCCACTTGTGAAGTAATCCTTGTAGCTGAGTACCAAAAGTTGGGCTGCGTACCAAAAGTTGGGCTAAGCACCGCCCAAAAATTCCTATAAATAAAGAGTTTGTGTCCTCATTTCAGGCATTGAGTGGAGGCTCCACAATGTAGTAGTAGGATAGAATAGGGTCTATGAGGCTCGAGAGAGAGAGAGGTGCTCTTAGTATAAATCTTATGTGTAGATGCTACTGGAATTGCATTGTAATATTCTATGAGTAGTTAAACTCCCTCTTGTCCAAGTTTGATGTAATCAATTTTGATTCTATTCACTTCTCCTTTCGTATTTATCTTTGCTTTCATTCAATTATTTGTGGTTTGATTTATGCTTAATGACGACTTCATCACTCATCTATTTAACTGGTTTAGATTGAGTTGGAAAATCGGTCTCAAACTGTGGTCCAATAAAATCATCATACATGTACTAGATGCTCCATGGCATACCAGAGTGGATGCTGAAGAAGAGAGTCTTGCACATTAAAGCAAGGACTCATTCTATCAGGAGTTGAGGAATCACATTGGGTTTGGAGTCCTTAAGTTCTAGTGTATCAAGGATGAACCTAGATCTACATGGAAAGAGTACTCCAGGACATTGAATGATTTGTATAGTAAGTAAACAAGATTGTAGTGGTGTAGTAGAAAAAGATGTGATGAAATCAATTCATAGCCCCTACTCCATTCAATCTATCTAATTACTACTATCTAATTTTACTTGCACTCTTTATCACAAATCAAAAAACTCAAAAATCAAACTATTAATATACTTGCTAAATCCCTGTGGATACGAAACTTGTTGATACTACTACGTACTAGTACACTTGCTAGAAAATAGTTGCTGAGAAGCAATCATCATGACTTTCCTTGAAACTATATGTATGTTAGTGTGAATTGTGATGTGATTTTGAGAGTAATCATTACAAGAAAATCATTGAATAACAATTAATTTCAGAAATAAAAAATAATTAGTCACTATAATGATTCATTTGAATACTAATAAATTAAAAATTATTGGTTTTTGAAATAATCTCTATTAAAAATTAAAAAAAAATTAATTATTTGATCTCTAGTATTAGCTATCAAATTTAGTTACTATCACTAGTGCAGTAAGGGCTTTTGGCCCCAGTTGTTTTTGATATTTTGCCCCGGTTCCAGAACCGAGGCATATTAGGGTGAGGCCAAAAGGGATGGCTTTTGGCCTCGGGTGTGAACCGAAGCCATAGAACTACTCTTCTACCTCGTTTCTACTGTGAACCGAAGCCATTGTGTCAACGGT
>Ga0099823_1003669_pt1 | contig 14678 bp, 11 predicted proteins | sample CowpearedBW_FD_76831 | JGI IMG/M metagenome (GOLD analysis project Ga0099823, IMG submission 76831) | Root nodule microbial communities of legume samples collected from California, USA - Cow pea red BW | ecosystem: Host-associated > Plants > Roots > Nodule | place: USA: California | collected...
AAGCCTCGATATAAAGCACACAATGAATGCAGGAAAAAAATATAAAGATGTTCCATATAAGAGATTGCATTACTTGCCACTCATTCCTAGACTGCAAAGATTATATGCTTCTACAACATCTACAAAGCATATGAGGTGGCATTATGAAAATCGTAGGCAAGGTGTGTTGTGTCATCATTCAGATGGAGAAGCTTGGAAATAATTTGATCAATTATATCCTGAATTTGCCTCAGAACCCCGAAATGTAAGACTTGGCTTATGTGCTGATGGATTCACTCCATTTAGCCAATCAACAATACCATATTCTTGTTGGCCAGTAATTGTCACACCATATAATTTGCCCCCAGAACTATGTATGATGACTCCTTATATGTTCTTGACTTTGATCATTCCAGGTCCACACAATCCAAAAGCTAAAATAGATATGTATTTGTAGTCGTTGGTTGATGAATTATTACAATTATGGAATGATGGTGTCATAACATATGATGCATCAAAAAAGCAAAATTTTCGATTAAGAGCTGCATTGATGTGGATAATAAATGATTTTCCTACCTATGGGATGTTGTCTAGATGGAGTACTGCTGGAAAATTTGCATGTCCAATATGTATGAATAAATCGAAAGCTTTCTCACTTAAGAATGGAAGAAAAGTAACTTGGTTTGATTGTCATCGTCAATTTTTACCTTATAATCATGTTTTAAGGAGAAATAAGAAAGCATTTTACAAAAGTAGAATTGAGAATAAGGATCCTCGTCAAAGGTTAAGTGGTGAACAAGTATATGAGATGGTTTCTAGCATTCCTAAGTCAACTGGAGTCAGGATATGCAATGTTATTGGCCATGGACATTCCCATAATATGACAAAGAGAAGCATATTTTGAGATTTGCCATATTGGAAAAACAATCTTTTGAGACACAATTTAGATGTTATGCATATAGAAAAGAATGTATTCAAAAATGTGATCCACACTATTATGGAAAACAAAGAGAAAACTAAAGACAATGAAAATGCACGATTGGAATTGGCAATGTATAGTCATAGGAAGGAGTTCTTATTGAAAACAAATCCTAATGGAAAATGTATTGTGTTTCTGGGCGTGTATTAGCAACAATGATTTAGAGAAGGAAAAAGTAACCATTTGTCACTCATTTTTCATATCATCTTCCAAATTTGTTTACCTTAATCATTAAATAGCTTTGTTTTTATGCTCATTTCAATATTTCTTTTCATTTACTTATATATTTTATGTTTATACCACAAATGATTAATGATGAACTATTATAATATTGGATTCATAATATGTTGAAGTCTTATGTGACTGTGTCCATCACTTACGATCTTCTCTTTTGTTTCTGATGTTGCATTGTAAAAGGTTAAATTAAATGTTGTCTGAGTTTTTTTTTAGTGTGAAAGAAGAAAAATTGAAAATAGGTGACGCGGGAGAGAAAATTCAGAAATTAAAAAGGAAAAATTGATGCAACATGAAGCATCACAAGTCTAAGTTTATAGCAAACTACTGGATGGGCCACTTCATGTACATGCATAACTTAGGCTTTTCGTAGCATCTAATGTTGATTATGATTTTTTCAAAAGCTACTTTCCTTGACCCCATGTTGTAATGAGTAATGTTTTGATGCTGATCTTATAATATTTGTACATAACTACTTTGGATATGCATCTAACTTTTACTCATACATTTATTGGTTTGTATCTATAAGGTGCATTTAGCTGGTTTTTTTTCTTTAGACATGCTTGGGCTCTGTAGACCATTTAGAGAACTTACAATTTAGCTTTTGATTTAATTTAATTATACTCTTGTCTAACTATTGCTGTGAATGAAACTAATTTGTCAGAATGATAGGCATGGATTCTGCTCTCCAAGATTTGCACGGTCTGATGCAGATGGCAAGAACCAATTTGGTGATTCAAGGTAAATATCATAACTGCCTCTCAAAAGATTAAAGTATTATATGTTGCTTCTTGGAAAAGTTCCTTTAAACAAAGATATTAGGACCTTTTGAGAGACTTACTTTTATTTTATGGTTTTAATTTCTAAAGCTCAAATTAATAAAATTGTTTTCTACACTATTTTGTCTACATTGTTGACCATTGCATAATTGAGCTTAATATTTTGTATGTTCGTGGATAAAGTTATAATGTCATTTTTGAAATTATTCTGATTTGTTTGATAAATTTTGAAGAATATTTTAAAGATTTGAAATAGCTTATGTAAAAATTTATTAACTTCTCATGAATTATGTTATTCAGGAACATTTATTCGGTAAAAAAGCTAAATAGATTTAGAAAGTTTTTATTTTTGTTATTTAATTAATATATGTTATTGATAATAATAAAATAAATATTTTTTTACAAATTATTTTGTCATTTAAAATAATATGAAAAGAAAAATTATATAGTTTTTAAAATATATTATAATTCTTTTTGCAAAATTTCTTGCAACATTATTAGTAGAGAAAATATACTTGCAAATTCATTTTCGCAGGAAAATATACCTGTGAATTTTTTTTGCAAGAAATTACCTGCAAATTTAAAATATGCTAGAAAGTTTTGTGTGAAATGTAAATTTGCAGAAAAAAGTACTTGTGGTATACTTACAAATTTATTTTTGCATGAAAAGTTACCTACAAATTTTAAATATGCAAGAAAATTACTTGCGAAATGTAAATTTACAGGAAAAAGTACTTGCAATTTTGTTAATTGATTTTTTGTAGAAAAGTTTCTGTGAATTTTTTTTTCGTAAGAAAATTTGCTGCGAATATTTTTCATAAAAAAATTTGCAAGAAATTTCCTGCAAATTTTGAAATTCCCCAATAACTAATTACCCATGAAAGTATTACCTACCGATCAAAATTCATCAGAAAATTGGCAGGAAACACTCTTCTTGCATATTTTTGTAAAAAATCTGCAAGAAATTTCCCATGAAATACAGAAAATTCTAGTAGTGATAACATGAGCTAGAACTTGGCACACGGAAAGGAGAAAATAAGACCAGTGTTAGCCAACAACAAAAAGGCTTATATGAATTTGGAAGACAAAGAATTGGAAAATTCAAATAGTGAAAACTAAATTTACTTGTAAAGAAATTACCAAAGTTTATTAAGTATAAAAAAATAAATCTACCATCAAAAGCATGTTGAAAAGAATGAAGCCAAGAATCATAACAAAAACAAAAGACCTTATATTTTCTGACAAGACAATGTTTCAGGTACAACTAGTGAGTCAAGTGAAAGTGATGATTAAGAGGCAATGTTTCAGGTACAACTAGTGAGTCAATATGGAGACCTCCAACAAGAATAATGTAAGTAGTTATGAGTTTGAATTACAAGAAAACTATCATTAGTTATTAGATGCATTTAATGGGTTGCAAGATAAACCTAAAAATTTGTCATATGTGAATAATAAACTTAAAGGTGAAAATAGATGATTGTAAAATAGATTAAAACGGTTAGAAGAGGAAAATGACAATCTAAAACCATATATGGACGCTCTAGAAATGGTTTGTAAAAAATTATCTTGTAAATGTGAATATGTTGTTCAAGTAAAAGAGTGTTAAAATTGCAAGAAACAGTTGGAGAAGATAAAATATCTAATATAAACTCTTGCAAGATTCACAATAGGAAATGCTAATCTTGGTGTTGTCTTGAAATCACAAAATAGTGTTTTGAATAGAAAAGCAATTGGGTATAAAAGTAAAGACAATTAGAAGGAATTTAGGAATTTTTCTAAATATTAGTAAACCATCCTCTATAACATGTTTCTATTGCTTAGAAATTGGACATGCATCTAATTCATATTTCATCCAAAATCAAGGTACTCCTAAAGGAGAATATATGTGTGTACCAAAAATAACACATTAAAAGGAGCCAAATTTACTTGGTTACCTTAAAGCTCTCTCTTATTTGTGTTGCAATTAAGTCTTGAAGCTAAGAAATCTTTATGATACCTTGATAGTGGTTGTTCAAGACATGTGATAAGGGACATGGATAATTTCAGTAAAATCTCATTTAAGGTAAATAATTGATTCAACCCTGGAGACAACAAGAGAGGTAAAATTCTTGGTGTTTGGACAAGTAATAAATTCATGATCAATAATCATTAAAAATGTGCAACTTGTGAAAGGATTAAAGCATAAACTTCTTAGCATTAGTCAAATATGTGACAAAGGTCTTAATGTAACTTTTGAGGTAATTGTTGTGTTGCATTAAAAGACTAGACAATTCCAAGAGATTTATCTTTGAAAAATGTCATTGGAGATGTTACAAAAAAGAAGTATTTACAAGAAGACAACCAGGAAAATTCTGCCTGAATGTAGGTTTTATATCCCAAATAGAGCCAAAATTTGTGGGCGATGCCTTGTAAGATGAACATTAGTTGTTAGCAATGTAAAAGAAATGATGAAAATGTTATTGGAATCAAGTGGGTGTTTATAAATAAGTTGGATGATTTTGGATCAATCTTAAAAAATAAAGCTAGGCTTATTTCTAAGGGTTACAAACAAGTGGCAAGATTAGACCTATGCACACCAGTGACAAGACTAGAGGCTATCAAAATTATGCTAGCTATAACATCTTTAATGGATGCCAAGCTTTTTCCAAATGGATGTGAAAAATGCCTTCCTAAATGGATTTATCAAGGAATAATTTTTTGTAGAGCAACCACTAGGTTTCACTAATTTTGAACATTTAAACCACATCCACAAGTTGAGAAAGGATATTTATTGTGTAAAACCCACACCTAAATCCTTGTATGAAAGGCTTAGTCAATTTCTTATCCAAAATAATTTCAAAAGAGGTAAAGGATATTCCACTTTATTTGTTAAGAAATCAAAGACTAACATGCTTTTTGTACAAATCTATGTTGTTAATATTATTGTTGGATCCATTAATGCTTTGTTATGTAAGGAATTCTCTAAGTCAATGAAATTGGAAATTGAGATATCATTTATAAGGGAGTTGACATTTTTTCTAGGTCTACAAATTAAACAAGTCAAAAATGAAATATTTTTACACCAATCAAAGAGAAGTCAACAAGAGAAACTATCCTAGTGAACTTTGAAAGAGAGAGTTGCAAATTTGGAAGAATTTCTCAATATTATTTCCATGTTATTTTTACAATACTTAAGCACTCTTATTTATAGAATTTAAAAGTGAACCCAAGTCTAAAAAAGGATACAAAGAACCTTGAAATTAACAGGCTTCAAAACTTTCAATAGTGACTAATGAGTTGTCAAGTTCATGCACCAAGTTAACTACCTAATGCATGTACCTTTCTCATAGTCACTCAAGAATCAGCTTGCAAATCCAAAACTGCACATTTGTAGGACACAACCTGATTTAATTGATTAGGTTATTTTTATAATCGATTAAATTGAGGTTGTCACACTAAAATAAGCCAAAATACAATGCTAAGGAAAATATCAACCTAGCCAAAATACAGGACCTAAAGGAAATACTTATTTACATTTTGACAACGGTAAGAGAAATGAAATATAAGCTAATACACTATTTTCCACAAAAGAAGATCTATTTGAAGTTGTTATTCTTTTTCCATTATCCTAGCCCTGATTGATGTTGCAACTTCCTAGATAAGCTCCATCAAAAAGTGTATCCATCACAAAGTGTATGTGTTTGCACTACATTTCAATCAAATCCCAAATAATGTCATCTTACAATTTTCAAAACAATCGCAAAGTACCTTAGAGGAACAAAATCATTTAGACTATGGTACCCTTCTAGTGCATCACCTAGCTTAATTAGGTATTTTGATTCAGATTACGGGGGACGTCAAATAGATAGAAAAAGTACCACTGTAACACGTCACCTCTAAGGATGTTCTTTATTTCTTTGCACTCCAAGATTCAAGCTTGTGTGGCTCTTTCTACCACTAAAGTTGAATACATAGCAATTGGAAATTGTTGTGGTCAAATACCATGGATGAAACAACAATTAGAAGATTTTTTACATATTTTTAGATCGCATACCATTGAAATGTGATAGCATAAGAGCCATAAACCTAAAGTAGAAATCACATCATGCATTCAAGGACAAAACATTTAAAGATATGACACAATTTCATTAGAGATCATATAGTCATAAGGGATTGTATAATTAAGTACATTAATACTAAACATCAATTAGTTGATATATTCACCAAACCTTTGGCAAGAGATAGATTTTATGATCTTATAAGAGACTTAGGTATCATAAATGGTGATTCTTTGAGTTAAAGATAACTTCAAGTGAACAATTTTGTATTTCAGTCAATCTAGTCTACAATAATCAATTAGAACTTACTATAATCGATTATTAGAGAAGAATGTTGTTTGGAATAATTAATTATTGTTCAAATAATCGATTATAGAGGATTCTGGAATTTCAGGATAAAACAAAATGAACTAATAATCATTTAAAATTATTAATAATTGACTATCATGCAAAGTTGAACACCAAAATTCAAATTTTTTTCCATTTAAAACTCAAATTAAAAAAAAAAAAAAGAACGTTGGCAACATATATTTACTCGTTTAATGTTGAATCTAAACATTTAGGAATGATCTTTACTCATAAAAAGCTTCTCTAAACCTATATTATCACATCAAATTCAATCCTTGTTGTGAAATCTCTCTAAACATTATATTTGTGTTGTCTTCGTCACTTTCAGACCTTCCTAAATTCAGTTTCTTCTTACCTTCACCATTTTTCACCATGTCAGGCTCATCATCAAGGAAGAAGCTCAAGACAAAAACCAAAGGGAAGACAAAAATTGAAGAAATCCCTAAAAATGGAAGAGAAACTTCTAATATTGTGATTTATGATTAATTGACACCATGAGTTAACTTCTAATATTGTGGATTATCTTGTTATGATATGCTTAACTTTGTCCTATGAATCTTACAGAATTCTAAGTGCATGACATCACAAAAATACTTTAGGATCATAATAAAAAAGGGGGAAATTGTTGATTTCAGAAAACAATGAGAATCCAATATCATGAATTATGAAGAAAGATATTAAGTACTGAAGAATACATGGAATGCTTAAAGCATCTTGAGGTCTTTTGGAAAACTGGGTTGGAGTCTTTAGAAATATGATTTTTGTAATAAATAAGTGTAAGAGTTTTTTTAAATAATGAGTGGAAGACAACTGCATTGCACTTACCTCATTAAATACTCTTATGACTCTTGAAATTATCGTAAAAACACTATAACACTCGAATAACTAATAATCCCCATCAAAAATCAATTATTGCAAAGGAAAATTGTTTTCTAAACCTAAAACTTTCTGAAATAACCGATTATTATAAATGATAATTGATTATCCTGACCTAATTTCAAAATGGGTGTTTTTTTTTTCTAAAATGGACCAAACGTGTTGTCCTTTTATAAATTGAATAGAACTCTATGTTTTCTAAGATAGAAGTTAGCTTGTTAAAATTAGCTCTGCAAGAAGCTTTGGTTAACCTAGTTTTGAAGGAGTGGCTTCATCAAGAGTGTTCTTAAATGATAAGGTGTTACTACTACTAGTGTTTTGAAGCTTGATTTATCCCTACAGGTTTCTTAAAAGTATTTTTTTTATTTCTTGTGATTTTCAAGATAGGTGTGGTTTGATTCCTTGTGGTATTTTTAGGAAGGTGTTTTCATCCCTTGTGGTAATTCAAGGGAGGTGTGTTTCATCTCTTGTGGTTTCAAGAGAGGTGGTTGATCATTCTCTTTTCCCCACTTAGCAACTTGTTGATAAATGTTATCCTTTTGTTTATCTCTTTTCCCAAATTGATTTCCTCTAGAGAATCTTGTGGCTAGATTCTTTATTATGTGATGACATTTACTTTTCAAACCTTAATGGGCTTTGGTCATAGATACAATCTAACATATTTCAACGTACACCTATACCAACATTATTTTTTGACTCCATTAAAACATTCGACTTATTCATACCTAAATTATTATTACTTATTCTTAGCCCACAATTAGTTAAACTTTCTTGACGATTTTCGAACTCAGCCACCTCATAATAGGTCTCCATTTTGGTCAAGAAAGACAAGTACTAACCTTCTTAAAGGTTCATTTCGACCACTTATCTCTTTGATCAACTATGATTACTTCCAAGTGTCCATCTTGATTCCACATAAAAAATTCTTGATGAGTTGTTGAAGGAACTACTCCCACTACGTGAATCTACTCTCCTCCTAACAAAACATTAAAGTTTGCTTGGGATTGGATGTAAGACCCGAGAAATTTAATTAAATAAATAAATAAATAATTAATAAATGCGGGTAGTGGGAGCCTTTACTACAATTAAGTACTAGCTCAAGTGGTTGAGAGTATTTAGGCATGGTGAAAGGACTTGTGTTCGAGTCTAGTGTTTGCCCTTTTTGTGTTATTTTAATTGTTTATTATTTTAATAATAAACGCTTGAACAATGAGTGATAATACAATCCTAGATTTATAAGAATCATAACGAAACATGAATTGGTTGAATTGGGTGTGCCCTTGCTTTGAAATTTGATGGTGTGTTCAAACCTTGGCGCATCATGGTTTTTTTATTGTTTATCATTGTTTTTCAAAGCATGAATATGTGATCAAAGAAGATTGTGCAAAGTCTAGGAAGGGACTTGAAGTTAGAGCAACGTTTGGTGCAAGAAGGAATTCTTAGAATGCTTTGGAACAAGATTTTCAGGTTAGGGGAGTTGCACTTCGTGCTTTAACCTTTGATTCCATAATTGTGTAATGTATGGGTTGCATTTGTGTGTTTTATTTCTGCCAATTTTATAGATTTTTCGTGTTTCCGGAATTTTCCAGAAATCACCTGGCGACAATGAAGGTCCACCAAGCGATGCAAGATGTTTGAACTAAGATTACGGGTGCTTGATAATCTCTTGATTTGGTTTGCGGGTTAATAAAAAATGAATTATCATGCTCTTGCTTTGAAGATATATTAATTTTGTGATGTTTTTCATCGTAATGCATGAATACAACGCCTTTGTATGATCAAATTCTTCCTGGTTCGCGTTTTTGGAAAATTTCCAGAAACCGCATGGCGACGCGTGAATTACCGCCAAGCAACTCATGCTAAAACAACCCAGTTTCTGGGCTTTTGTTAAGAACCGCCTGGTGGTGAAGAGTTGCTGCCAAGCGGTGAAGAGTTGCCGCCATGCGGTGAAGAGCTGCCGTCAGGCGATGCGTGTGGTGTTATGTTCATGAAAAATGATATTGTTCATATTTTTCGTGTAGCAAGAATCGCCCGGCGCTAGTTCTATACCGCAGGCGCCAGGTTCCTGACTTTTGGGCTCTATACGCCACTGTTTTTCTAGTCTGCATAGTGTTTTTAAAACTGCATTTCCCGATTCATTAACTGTCCGATTTAGGTGAAATTTTGACAAGTAGTCCATAACATCTTGTTCTTTACAATGGACGGTGTAGATTTGAATTGGAGGTCGATAGCTAGAGATATATGTGAGTCGTGATTGTTGGTTTGAATTCTCTAAGAGTATGTTTTTTTGTAGTACTTGTTGAGCCATGTTGAAAATATAAATCTATATATGTTAGCTCGAATATATGATGTTATATTTGTGTGAGAAATGCCACTATTGATGATATCACTATGACCGAGTGTTGCATGAACATGATGGGTTTTGGACAAGTATGGGAGTATGATAATCATACTTTAAATGTAATGGGATTGCGGGGGCATGCAGAATAAGTATATAGCTTTGATTGTGTCTTATGTGGTGTATAAGTTGTGTAATTGTGCAATTGTATCAATTCAAATATATATGAGTTAGATGACTAAGTGTTGATGTTAATCTTAATTTCACATAAGCGATTAGTAAAAAAGGCGTTCATGTAGTTACTGATTGAGGTAAGACTTATGCTGTGTATGAATAAATGAGTTATGTGCCTACTGTCTTATTATTTCATAATTTCATATGAGTGTGGCTTACTCTTGGTTCAAATTGAATGTTAGCATTGATTTAAGATGTGGGTATATATATGAATTATAAAAGAGAGGAATGTGTGCTTATACTTGAAATATGCATATGTGTTGTGATGTTGTAATTTGGAGTATATGAATGTGTATTTTGATTCCTGGATGTTTGAGAATTGAATGGTATAATGCTAGGATTTGAATTAAAGTACCTAAAACCAGTAGTGTCATATTACTAGTGTAGCACCTGGCGATGCAGAGTGGACTGCTAGGTGATAATAGGAAACATGGAAGTCTTGGGTGTTGTGGCGCCCGTCGGTGATGGGGAACCATCAGGCGGTCTGCACTGCCATTTTGCTTGGCTGCGCCAGGAGATGGTGTAGTGGCAGGGTGTGTTTGTGATACATTTTGCATTGCTTGTTGTATTTTTCTTTGTCTGGGATATGCTTCATATTGTCATGAGCGGGTAGGTTCATCACTGGTGATGAACACTTGATAATATGAGCAGGGAGGTTCATATTATGATTCTCTCATGTGAGGATACGAGCAGGGACGTTCGTATGTTCTGTGCTCACACTTGAGGGTTGTTGTGAGCGGGGAGGTTCGTAGTTGTTGGATCACATGTGTTGGACTACGGGCAGGAAGGTCCATAGAGTTGGACCACGAGCAGGCAGGTTCGATGAAGCATTGGAATCCCTAAGACCAGCTTGAGTATGTGCCTTGTATAGTGCAATGTGTTTTTCTTAATTTTGTTTTGATGTTGTGATGTGAGACTGAGATCAGGAGATCTTGTGTCATGAATGGGTAGGTTCATTGCTGGTGGTGAACACGTGATGATATGAGCGAGGAGGTTCATATCCTGATACTCTCGTGTAGGGATACGAGTGGGGAGGTTCGTATGTTCTGTGCTCAGAGTTGAGAGATGCTACGAGTTGGGAGGTTCGTAGCTGATGGATTATGTGTGTTGGACTAGGGGCGGGGAGGTTTGTAGAGTTGGACTACGAGCGGGGAGGTTCGTAGAGGCAAGACCACAAGCGGGCAGGTTCATGGAAGCATCGTATATCCTGAGTCCATGTCAATTATTTGTGTGACTTGCAGGTTGAAAAGCCTTGGGGTATTAAGGTCTTAGCAAAGAATTAACTAGAATAAAATAGTTGGGTGTATCTTGATGTTATTAACTTATAGGGTTAAGTATGTTTTTAGTCCCTCAACTTTGACTCAAAATTGGAATTCGTCCCTGGTCGAAACTTTGATCAATTTTGGTCCCTAAACTTTAAAAATGAATGAATATAGTCCTTTTAACCAAATTTTCTTAACTTTTTTTTAGGTTTCGAACGCATTTCTCAGTAAATATTGGAGTTGTTTACGCTGTTTGACACATTCTTGGCTCAATATTCACTAAGAAATGCGTTTGAAACCTAAAAAAAAGTTAAGAAAATTTGGTTAAAAGGACTATATTCATTCATTTTTAAAGTTTAGGGACCAAAGTTTCAACCAGGGATGAATTCCAATTTTGGGCCAAAGTTCAGGGACTAAAAACATACTTAACCCTAACTTATATGTTAATTGTTATGAGCTCACCCTTTCTGTGTGTGTTTGGCGATGATCGTGTGACTTGTCACATGGGAACATATGATGTTCCAGGTGATGCTAGTGAGACATAAAGTCGGATAGGGGCTTGCGTGGGAAAGCCTTTTAAGGAAATTTACTATCATTTTATTTTTAGATTTTTTTGTAAACCGTATTTTTACTAGAATATGAACTAATATAGATTATTGGAACACTGTGGTTTAATTGGATGAGTTTAATAAATGTTTTTAATTTCCCACATTTTGGGAAGGACATTTAAATAAATGTGACTTTATTATTTCTTTTATTTTATATTATTTAAAATTAGTAATATCCCCTCGGTCGCACTAAGGGTAGTCTATTCATCGTTGCTCTTTCATCGACAAAATCCTTGTCCACTGTTTGATTTTCAATCTCGATTTGCAAGATTAAAGGCCTTAAGTGAAACCATTTTCCTTTAGAAGGCAGCTTTATATATGTAGCTCTTCAATGAGGGTTTTCATAAGAAACCTCTTGTATACATATCATTTTTTCCTTGTCTCAGATGTCAACACCCAATTTCGTCCATGCAAATAAATTTGTTCTAAAAAAATGCTTTTAATTAATGATAGAAAAAATTAAAAAAAGGAGAAAAAGAAAAAAAGGTGTAATAGTCTTTCTTTATATTTACAAACTTTAAATTTTAGTAAATAATAATAATAATAATAATAAATAATGATAAAAATAATAATAATAATAGTAATAATAATAATAATAAAAGAAGGGATAATCTATTTTGTTTTTATTTTTCACAACGCTTTTTCACGAGCACAATGGCTCAAAGCTTTTATACATATCTTCACCCCTACTCTTTGATTTTTACACCCCTACAAGACATGTCGCGAGAAGATATTTTTGAAATCTTTGTTTTAAGAGAAAGGTATGATTTTAATAATTAGAAGCAAATATTCACAATAATAATTTTTTTTTTGAGAACGGTACGATTTTAATAATTAGAAGTAAATATTCTTCGTAATAATTAGAATTAATTATATGAATATTATGTTATGATTTGATTTACATAATATGTTGCATTAGGATCTTCTTGTACCATAAAATATATGACTCTAATAATTACAGGAAATATTTTTTAATAATTTATAATCAATATCCTGTATATTATGCGAAGATTTAATTTCTATAATATAATTCATCGGGACCAATTCCTTCCTCATATATTTCATTATAATTAAAGACTCAGATTTCAGTGGTATCCAATGTGTCTATGTAAGCACAAAATATTTCCAATGCAAGACAGAAAAAATTTTGACACTTCCCTTCTATTTTTATTACGAGAGCACACACGCAAAGGGCATCACCTCACTATCCTCTCGGTCGGATTTGCTCTATTTGTGGCCTTGAAAGGTAAGTTCTTTTTTGCTCCTAATGTTATTCATTATTGGTGAGCATAATAAAATTAATGGGTCGTGAATCTTGACTTCGTTACTTTGTTACAATATTAAGTGTATATGTCGACCTGTTATATGGCCAAATGTGTTTGGGGTTCGGATGTTAGTATGAATTTGGGTTTGGACTTATGATTGATATGTCTTGATTGAAACTTAATGTTCGATTGTAGCAACAACTCTGATTATGTATGAACGAATCTATTTGAGTTATTAATCCATGTGAAACTTAATTTATATGCGCGACCCTTTTCTTTTCTTGTCTTTGGGATGACATTATTTTTATCTTGGTAATTAGAAATATCTCTTGTAGGCTTTTACTTCTCTGATATTTCCTGCAGAGAACAAACAAGATAAGTTAGGCACAAGCGTCACCTTACCCATGTAATCCACTATCTCCTCAGTTGCCCTCTTCCCGGTTGGTACGTGTCGGCTTGGACCCAGGAGGGGTTACCTGCAGAAGGGACTCCGAAGCTCAAGTGAGTCAAAGCTCTCAAAAGGTCAAATCAGGTGATTAATGGAGTAATGAATGTGTACCTTTAATTACTGGGGTCCACGTGTATTTATAGAGTATTAATTATGTCTGGTTATGCCATGCGTCGGGCCCTGGCTTGGGCCTTAGTTTGGGCTGTAAGTGGGCATGGGCCCTAACCCAGGCACTTAGGTGGACCCGTTGAATACTAGGGGGCTTTGATTTTGCTAAGTATATTGAGGTTGTCGGCCTAAGCCGACTACTTTCCTTGGCGGTTTGTGTTGCTCATGTGTTGTCTTAGGCATGTTGTTCCTTTAGATGTTTAGGTTACCGGTTTAGGCCGGTTAGGCCTAGGTCAGCCCAGCCTAGGCTGATTACTTGAATGCTTTGGTATATAGGTATCGTTTTATTACTATTTTGTTGAGTTGGCTTGGTGTGGTACACTAGTCCCCCGGCCTTGGCCGATATAGGTGTCGGTCAAGGGTGATATATGTTAGCGGGGCCGGCTAGGTGTGGTACACTGATCTTAAAAAATATAAATTATAAATTATATTATTATTGATATCATGTGAAGTCTTGGATTTGCTGTATAACTAAAATACTCCTTCATAGGCTTTTAATTCTCTTATTTTAAGAAAATAAAATAAAATAAATAAAAATAATAAATTATAGTTATTGAATATCAAATCAAGTATTGGATTTACTTGATAATTAAAATACTCCTTCGTTGGCTTTCAATTCTCTTATTTTAAAAAATAAAAATTATAAATTATACTTCTTTTGACATAATTATTGAATATCATGTCAAGTCTCATATTTGCTTGATAACTAAGATTTTTATCATGTTGAATCTTGAATTCCCTTGATAATTAAAAATATTAAAATTTCAAATTTTAACTCATCATCTCAAATAGTCTTTTACAAAGAACTATGTGATCCCTGATTTTCTAAATGAAAATATGTAGAAGCGAAGTACAATTAGGGATGTCAAAAATATATGTACCTGCGAGTATCTGTGGATAAAACCCGCAATGGGTAAGAAACGAATATTAAAAATGAATATCCGCTACCCGCGGGTACAAGTGTTTTTGATACCCGCATGCTAACAGGGTGGGTACGAGTATCATAGTATCCGTACTCGTGGTTACCCGTACCCGCTAAACTTTAATTCACAAAAATATCCTTATATGTATATATATATATATATATATATATATATATATATATATATATATATATATATAT
>Ga0099823_1003674_pt1 | contig 14669 bp, 6 predicted proteins | sample CowpearedBW_FD_76831 | JGI IMG/M metagenome (GOLD analysis project Ga0099823, IMG submission 76831) | Root nodule microbial communities of legume samples collected from California, USA - Cow pea red BW | ecosystem: Host-associated > Plants > Roots > Nodule | place: USA: California | collected...
AAAGATATCAAAAAAAAAAACAAAGTCTGATAATATAACATCATCTACCTTTTGTTTTAGGAGCACAAAGTCAACTTCACCAGTTTCTTTCGGCTGAATAGAGACAACACCCCGCTTCATTTGTTCCAATTCATCCTTTAAGCGTTGAATTTCATGCTGGTATTTCTTGATAAGTGACTTTTCATCAATTATCTGTAGACTCAATTTAACATGTAAATTAGTTAAGGGAGCAGAGATGCTACGAGATTACAGGATGTGATTCCCAGATAGAAGGATTTCATTAAAAGAAAAACATCAAATAAAAGACACTTCTAATCTTTTTAAATATTTACAGCGTATAATTCCTCAAGAAATGCCAGAGGCAGGTCAACAAAGTGAAAAGTCAAGAAAATGTTGTTTCAAAACTACATGAAATGGCTTACGACTGAATTTAAAGCGTCTCATTCCAACTAGATACTCCTTTCAACAACATAGAAAATCTTCTAAAATACCATCCCACATAAATTCTTCATGTTCAAATTACTTGCAACCAGTTTCAATTAAGCATTCTGGGATGCAGCTAAACAGGTCTAGAATGGATAAGGTTCCCTGGACATGTGCCCACAGCACAGTAGGTAATAATACAGGTAATATTCAAGTAATCCACTACTAGGGGATAGCCTAGGTAAACTTTAATATTCGACTTGACAGAAACTTAATGAAATTATTTTCCTATTCTCAAGAATAACTTCATCTTAAGGTTGGCTTTGATTCAAAGATTGACCACCACGGGGAGAGATCACACCAACAGGTTTACAAGTGGAGCGTTGCATGTGTGAGTGTTTTACTTAGTAGGCTGATTGCAGGTTTACGAGTGGAGTGTTGCATGTGTGAGTGTTTTACTTAGTAGGCTGATTGAATAGAGTGCATATTGTACTTTGCATTGTACAAAGGGAGCGTGGTAATAATACCCTGATTAGGAGCAGCATTTGTATTTTGTACTGTGCAGTTATATAGAAATAAAATTCTAAAAAAAAAAAACCTTCAATATACCGTGTTTTGAGCTGCTTGTATTTCAATGTGCTTTGCCCGGTGAGCAAACTTCAAAGTATTATGTGTCTCTTCAGCATTACTTGATGAAGGTGTTACCGTGCAAATGAGCTGTATTTTAAATGACAGTAAAATGTAAGAATAGCCATGTTTCATATTTTGTGCCACAAAAGATCAGCATAGTAATATTTATTTTAATAAAATAATCACATTTCTGAATATCTATACAAAAGTAAAGCCTTACAGATATACGTCCATGACCACTGAGAGAAGACTGAAGTAGTCTAGTCAATTTGGAGTCCCTGTAAGGTATATGACTAGGTCTGCCTTCAGTCAATTTTGAAATAACCTGCACAACGAAATTAATCACACTTCACAAAGCTATAATGAAGTGCACATTCAGGAAAACCATATATATATGTACAGGTTTTGGATGAGAAACATGTACAGAGTAAATTTGTTGAAAGGATGGGAGACAAAACAACCATGGAGGATGATATTGCTCTAGTACCATGTTGATAAGAGAGAAACTAAGAAGGAATGTAATGAATTTCGTGTCTTAGATACAGACATGAGTATTCTCATTTATAATGAAGAAGTGATACAGTAAGGAACAAAATCAATATCTAATGATGCAAAATAGTTGGTAAGATATTTCCCTATCAAATCATATCACATCTTCCTATTTAATGTAATCAAATCATATTTCTAATACATCAATGCAAAGAAGAAGTCCAAATTCTAGTAGAATATAGAAAAGGGAAGTGTATGAAGGTAACCGGACCAATGGTAAAAGAAAGAAAGGAGGATGTATGATACATCATCTGATGAACTACACACACAAGAATCCAAGCAAAAAAAGGTAAAGAAATAGGGTAAATGAAAATAGAGTAAACGCGAGAAAGATAGAAAGAGCAACATAAATAAGGGAGTAAGAGAGTGCAAAAGTACTGGTTGGGGGGCACTCATTTATTCATTCTCTCCTATGTATCTCTATCCTACCCAGCAAACCCATTTAATTCCATCATCCTTAATTACATCCCCTCCCCTTAAACCAAACAGACCATTGTTGTTGCTCCAGATTTCCTCTCCATATTTGCAATCAATCCAATCGAATCTTGAGGATATTGTTTGGGAAAACAGGATCAAATGATGCTCATGGTTGCAATCATCTTTGTCATCTAAGATTCTCATGCATTTTAGGTTGCATGCACACCTACGAACTTTGAGAAAAATTTCATGACCGTTTTCAGAAGTGAACTCCTCAGCAAACACAACAACTGCAAACATGATGATGACCTAATAGCCTAATCTTGAGAGAGTTAGTTCAAGACATGGTCTCAAATCCTTAATGTCGAGGCGATCTAGACTTCAATACTCACTTTCCTTGTTCTTCTAATGAAAACTTAAATTTCAGCATAAGTTAGGTGAGCCTATGCATTATCAATTTTCAAGTCCAACAAGGGTGTGTTAGAGATGTAATAAAAAGCCATTCAAGTATTTTCACCCAACTGCTTAAAGGGGTAGTTGATTCTAGACACGTTATCTTTAAAATTGTCAAGTTTTGGTGGATTAGATATTTAAACATATGGCTGATTTAACTTAAATTCTGATATTTTTCTATCCCCTTTCAGTACATTGTAGTCTAGTTCATGATTGACAATAACAAATGAATAACTAGACAACAACAATAAAGAAAGAAATCTAACAGATACAGAACATGCAAAATTTGGTGAAAAAACACAGGTATCTCAAATAAAACAGAGAGAATCTGATAGGACCAGCTAACAGATTTTGAGATCTCACACTTCCGAGAGTTAGAAGACTTTTATTGATGTAAGATCCTTCTCTCCTTCTCATGCCAGTTGTTTCAGCCCTTGAGCTCTCAGAACCTGCCAGATCGATGAGGTTCTGCATATATAAGTAAAATATATTTTTCAAAAGAAAAGTAAGTTACAGTAGCAAATTGTAAAGCATGAATAATAAAAAGGTTAAATATTGCAATATAACATCTCTGCAATGAGAAGGAATTGGAAAATATTTTTTAAAACACAATTCAATAATTACCAATTGAGACAGTGCTACTGCTTCTCCTTCACTATTTTCACCACATGGACTACTCTCTACAGTCTGTCACAAGACAGCCAAAAGTTAAAACAGTAAAATTATCTCTTCATAAAAACAACTCTTAACATATGAAGGAAAAGCAAATGTCAAGAATAAGGAGGATTATAAAAAGGCTTTCGAACTTGGATGAAAGATGGTCATCAAGACTTGCTCCAATGTAACTCGATCAAGTAATATGTGCAGGAACGGAATACTAATTACAGGGCTGCATTATATGCTTACATGAAAGTATGTGTCAAGATGTGAACACACACAGAACATGTATCAATCTCAATATAGCTAGGACACTATAAAAGAAATTTGATACCAATTAAATAAAAAAATTATATATTATCAACCCTTTAATGTATCACAAACTCACCAGGGAAAATATTGTATGGCTCCTGCTGCTGAGTAGGTTGAAGTTTGTGGACCCAACATGTCTGTGCTCTGTTATCAAATTAAATAACATAACTCAGCAGTGGCACACCAAGTAGTGTTATAGAGGAATCCAATTCACAAGATCATTAACAGGAAAGGTTAAACATGTTTGTTTAGGATTTACAAACCACCCATCCATAAGCCTCGTGTGTTGTATGCAGCTACTTTGTGTTAAGTGAGAATATCATATTAAAAATCGTCCATCAATATGCTTAGTATTTTAAATGCATAACAAATTTTCCAAAAGAAAACTTCCAAACAAAGTGATGGAACAGAATTTACCATGGAATATTAATAGGGAAAATTAGAGAAAAGTGTTCTGGTTACAAAGGGAAAATGCAGTAGATAGAGAGCTAGGAATAAAGATGTAGAAGAGAAATTCGTTTGCCCATTTGCAAAAACAACCCAAAACTACCCGCATTGATTGCCTACCTCTCATTTTCCCCCTCTTCCCATTAACCATCAGTCAGCCTCTAGCTTTACTTCAATGCCTCCCACACTTCTCGCCACATGAAAATTTGTTACAGCCTGTGTAAGTCTCTCTAGTGCCCTTACCCATATTTTTGTCTATGACAGAGCAATGAAAATGTGTTCTCTCTTATGGGTCTTAACAGTGATAATTCAAAAATTACATAAACTCCAAAAACTATCCACTAAAGAAACAAGCAGAAAACAAAATATGACTTCTATATATTATGCAAACCAACAAACAAACTAGAACAATTCAGAAGAAAAAATAGCTGGCATATATACCTTCTCCGGCTGCTATAAGGGACAGTGCATGAGCAGGGGAGAGTACAACCTCTTCCTTTATTCCCTCAACAAAGGTTCCCTACATTTAATCAACATGTCGAACTTAGAGGGGGAAATTTAGAGAAAGAGAGAACAGAATCTTTCTAGAGAGAATATGCTGCAGCTAAATGTTTCTCATTTGCTCTTATAATCAAAGTAGCACAAACAACATTGAAAAAGAAAACTTCAACGACCAACAATTATTTATAAGATCAAGAGAAACCTTTCCTGGAATTCATTACTGCATGCACTACTAAATCAGAAAGATACAGTGATATGGTATCCCTCTAATATCAAGGAGAGATATAGAGAGGGAGAGAGACGATAAGATATTTAGAGAGTATTTAAGGAATGCTATATTATTCAGTAAAATGTAGTGCACAAGTAATGCAAGACATCCATATACATAGGTTCTTAACTTAATGGACTATTTCCTATGCTACTATTAATTAAGTGCAACTTCCTGAACACTAATACCAATGAGTACTAAATGCATCATGTGCAGCATGGACATACTATTTTCTATGTGAATTAACAGAACATGTAAATGTCACAAGGTCTCTTTCAAAATACTCCAGTTTTGTATTTTGCATAACTTCTACTAAGCATTTTAATAGCCATATGATTGACTAGTCTTAATATTATGATGATTCATGTTAGAAAGTAGATTTTAAGTTTAACTCAACCTCTAGCTTGTAAAATAAAGTTTGCATCCACTTATATACAATAATTTGGCAATATTTCAAGTTGATGTGGAACCTACAACACACTCGCTCATGCTGAGAAATGAACACCTCGAGCACGAGAGTAGATATTCATAGGTGGTCAAATAGTGACCCATAGCAAGTAGCATGATAGAACCTTGTTAGTATAGGCCCTAATAACATCTAACTCAACCTTTTAACTTCCCCCTCAGATTCGAGTAGGGTAATAATGTCTCCTTCTCTCACGGATTCTTTCACTCTCCTCATGATGTGAGGATCTTAATCATCCAAAAACTTCACTTTCCAATAATTAGCAACAAGAGTATGCTTCACATGAGACTCCATCCTCATATAGATGAGGAGTGAAGAAAGTAGATTCGGGTCTTAAAAAGTGTACCTACTTATATATCATAATTTAATCATATATCTAGTCGATGTGGGATCTCCAACACATCCTCTCATGCCAAGGACGGTACATCTTGAGTGTGGGACCAAACACTTGTAGGTGGTCTGATAACGGCTCGATGGCAAGAGATACAATAAGTCTGACAAACTTTGCTAAGATATACTTTGGTATCATATTAAGAAGTGAACTTCACATCTAACTCAACCTCACAAAATTTTGGTTACTTCATTTCTTCCAAATATAGAGAAGATATGGACAACTTCTGACTCAACAATTATGCTCATTACTATTTTAGTCCCTAAACCTTTATCTACCATGAATATACAACTTTTATGGCAGTTCATGGAAGAAAAACAAAAATCTGTCACACAATATGATAGACAACACTGCAGACAAATATGTAAGCATACAATGTAAATTGAAAAAATAAAACAGAAAAAAATTGCCAAACATATTAAGAAAAGTTAATAACATAAAGATAACAAATTAGAAATATATTATATCAATGAGATTCATCAATGTGCTTAATAAAGTAAGCATAAAGTCTCATAACAACACTAAAAAGAAAGATACAAGCTACAAAGCTGAAATGTCAAGACATGACATAATAATAAGTTAAGATCTGCTCCTTCTCCTCCCCATCCTCCCGGTAATGATGATGTTTGGAGATGATTACCAAAGTTTAAATCAAATTCCATAACGTAAGTTTATTGAAATTCTTTAGTAACAAACAATCAAAAAAAGAATATCAGTGTCTAATCACTGAAGTTATGCAAGGGAATGATATGACAACAAAACAAACCACCGATATTCAATGCACAGTGAAACACTTATCTACCCGCCTAATGCCCATGATGCTATATAGAATCCATCTACATAACAAATTGATGTCACTGCCACAATTTGAAGTCACTGATTCACATGAATGGACCCTAACTCATTTATGGTTAATATACTTGATTATAAAAATTTTGGACTAGAGATCACAAACAATCAATCAAAGGAAATCAAAATAACCTAATCCATCCTTTAATCTCAATTAGTTATCAAGAATAAAGACAGGATATGTTAAAATTAGGTAAGAAAAAAATAAAATCAGCACCTGAGCATCCTCTCTGATTCTTAAGTTCTGTCCAGCTGGATTTAATAAATCATTAACCACCTGAAATCAAACCAAAGCTTTAGGGGTAGAAGTAACATTTCATTAAATTTCATTTTATGCACAGCACAGAATAAAATAACTAAGTTTGAGGAAGTCAATATCAACATGAAGACAAGCAAGAAGATAGAGAACAAGAAGCAGCCTACCTCATTGTAGATCTCCAGATATGAAACTCGAAGAAGAAACTCTCTGTTTGGAGTCTGGTGAAAGGATCATCCGATTTATAATGTATAGAATAAGAAGCACAATAAACAGAAGCAACAGAAAACTGGCATTCAACATACCTCTTGGATAATGCTAAAAGCATCCTTCACAGCAAGAGGTATAATTCCCGGAGATCTTTGATCACCCTGGGAAAATACGAGTTTATAAGCATATTGGGTGCTTTTAGGACATACTTTGGTACAACATCGGCATTTAAGTTTTAGAACAAATTTCTATCTTGTGCATCATTTGATGAACAATGGACGGCACAAGCAAAATAATGTAAAATACCATAATTCACTTGTTTTCTTTTAATACAATTTATACTATTGTTCAATATTATAAAATAGTATATTATTATATATTTAATTATTCATTATAAAATAATATAGCATTACATATTTTAAGTAGTAATACAGAGCTGTTTTATGTTTGTTGATCAATTATCATATATAATAGAGGAGTGAGAGTGAGGGAGAGAATGCATAATTTTTTCTTTTAAGGATCTAGCACTTGGAGCAAAAGGTTGCCCCTTTTTTACAGAATAACAAAAAGTTTTTGTTCTGTCATCTCCAACGCCTGTTGTCTTGTCCCAAAACTCTTAAAATTCAAAGGTTAATCAAGTACTTTTAGGTTTGTCTTTTTGTGTAAATCAAATGGACCCAGAGTTATACACTGTATCCCAAATTCCTATCTTACTAAGTGCTATCATCGTGTAACACAATAGCCAATAAGATCAATCAAATTATTTATTCTTATTTCAAAAGATAAAAATTAAATTATATCCAAAATTGTATTGTGATATATTATTAAGAGGCTACGAAGGAATACAAAAAACTTATCTTGGTTTTAACTTTTAAGTGTACTATGATGTTACCAGTCTAATTGTAACGTACATATACTAGTTGTACTACACTAGAGACTGATGAGATTATTAATGCAAGCACTAGTGATGATGATGCGTGCTTACCACAGACAATCACCATTGTAAATTATGTCTGTTATATAGTCATAGTGATATGGGATTTAAGTGGGAAAGAGGGTGAAAGTTCCCGCAATTAATATTGGTCATCATCAATTTCTATACACCATATGCAAATACCTTGCCATGGAAAGGCCATATAGAAATAAGCATATAAATAAATTTATTATACATTTCTTTTTTTTATTTTGGTAGAGACCACATGTATCCTCCACTGGAAACAATTCCAGATAGTGGTTTTACCTGACTCAGTTAGGATTTCTCCAATGCAAAATATATTTGATCTCTACCAATAAAAGATCAAAAAGATGAGGGAAGAAAACTTTTGAAGTGTGATCTTACATGCATTGTATGAGTCTTCCCACTACTTGTTACACCATATGCAAATATTGTACCTGCAACAAAATCGAAGAATGGTTCAATTGTAAGTTACTCAATAAGCCAATATGCAATTGAAAAATTCTAGTTCCTTGGAGACATAAGTCACTATGCGTGATTGCTTTTAATTGAAATGACCAACTTAAAGAAGAAAGAACCACTATAAAGAGGTTGTCATACAAATGAAATTGCATGTGTATCACCCATAGGGGGAATGCTCCATGGTCCAAATGATCAAGTTACCTCACTTTCTTTCTGCATTGATCGTGTGAAGGTCCAAGCCAACTGGTTATTGTATGCAACGACAACAATATGTGAAACCAGTTGCTAAGATCTTGAATCTCAAACCTCTAGAGGTTACATCATGATCTGGCCTACCTCCCTAAGCAAGCATTTGAGCAGTTCGCAATCTTATTTTATCAACAATCATAAGGTAAGTGAACAGTTGAAGCCAGAAAATATATGGCTTCTACACATATTGATCAAATTCTTATGGATGGCAATTCTTAGTAAACTTTTGTCAATGGTCCATCAAGTGTCAATACCATTGACACAGTTCCAAAGTCAAAATATCAAACTTGATTTTTAAAGAGCATTAGTATCAAACAAACAGCTGATTGCAAATATCAAACTAAACAAATCAAATTATAGACTCTAAATTAGTTGACATAACAGTGTTTAGTGTTATTCTACAGCATACATTCGCAAACTAATCTGCATAACAAGGATAATTTGATCATAGCAAGACCATATTTATAGTTTAATCTAGCCAATCAAATAGAAGCAATAGGTTCAATCTGCCAATTACCATTGATGCCCTCCATAGCACCACTAATAATATGTTGAGCAGCAACATCATAGACCTGCCTAGTTGTAGTTGTGGGACCAAAGACACTATCTACAAGTAACAGGAAAAACTTAAATAAATACATAGGATTGACATATGAAATAAAGAGAGGGAGAGAAAGATAATTTCCCAAGAAAAAATCCATATGATAAATTATTTTATTTGCAAAAATTGTACAATATCATGATATTTAGAATCTTTTCTCAGAGGATCATGAGAGGTTTATTATATCATTAACCTTCAAATTACGTCAACTATTCTTACTTGAAATTAACAAAACCAAAAGTGGGTCAGTTAGAAATAAAGTAGGGAATCAGTTTCTCAATTCCATGACTACTATGGTCAGGTGGTTCCCACTGCTAAGTCCTCAGTTGGACTCATTTTCTTATTTCAGGATACTTCTAAGGAAGAAAATCCTCAAGTGACACTATTTTAAGACCCTACGATCAAAATAAAAGATCTAAAAGAGAAAAATAATGGATAGGTGCCTTTGTTTTTCATTAGGAAGTCAGATTAAGATGATTCAGGCTTGTTGTGCAGTCCCCCCTTCTCTTTCTAACGTCTTTTGATAATTCCAGAAAGGATAACACGGGATTAAGCTTAGGTAACAGTTTCTTTGGTTGGGCGACAAATATAAAGGAAGGTTAGGGCAAGTTTGGTTTTTCTGTTTAAAAAAACAATTTTGCTTTTCGTTAGAAAAAATCTACTTGTTTCCCACATTCAATAATTAGTACAAAAATAAAGAAGAGTAGGAATCAGTGAAACTGCAATAGATTTTGGAAGAATTGACGTAGAGCATATTTATTTCTCATGTTTTTCCTTGCCTCTCCGGTATTGCTTCATTTGATCATCACCATATCATTGCAGTCACAGTAGTCAGGTCCCCATCATTTCTAGGAAATGTATTTATCTAGGATACAGCAGAAGGCTTCTGAATTTGAGTCCTTTATGAGTTTATTGATCCCCCAACCAATATCGCACATCTCAAGACCTAGAAGAAAGAAAGAAAAAATCTCTTTCTTGACATACCCTTTAGAAGCCCAACTCCTTAGATCAAGTCCTTTATTCAGCAGGCACTCGACAAGATAAATGCTAAAGTTATGTTACAGACTACCATGTGTCTGATTTTAGTAAAAGTCTCGAAAGAAATAGCAATAAAAAACAATATTTATTGGAAAAATGGGAAGATCTCCCTTTGAGACTCCAGATATTTTAAGAGGTCTGGTCTACTCCTCACAGCTTTCTATTTCTAAGAAGTCCCGTGACAGTATTCCATTATTCCCTTTCTATAAAGTAAATGGCTACAGTTCATAACAGAAAAATACCCCAAAATGGGCCCTTCCAGCTGAAGCCCAACTACTTCCTTTTAAAATACACTTGCTTGATCCCAGGTTTGCAATCAAATGTCTTGTTCTAATTCGAAAAAGTGGAAAATATTTACTACATTGCCTAACAGCATGCTAAATTTGGAGGCTTGCTTGGGAGCATATACTGATAATTGGGCATGTGATGTGTCCTGAAAAATTGTCATTTCCTAATCATTAATTTCGGATGTCTCAGTAGTACAAGCTCACTGTACTTTGGTACCTGTCGTTAATAACCAAAGCTTAGAATGTTAATGTATCATATATTTTATCTGCTTAGCCTTTCTTTGGTGTTCAATACACAGATTCTTCCCAGGAGTTCCCATCATACATTTCGAAAGGAATTGGAGAGCTATTGTGTATGACTAGTTGTTTTGCTTATGTATAGTGTCTTGCTTTCCTATTAGTTTTGCCATACGATGAGTCTCATCCTTCCTCTCTTAATACTAATATTCCTTTCTTTCTTCTTATAAAAGTTTATTCCTCTTATCCCAAAAAAGATACTAATACTTCTAGCTTTGGTTTCATCAATTAAACCAACGTGTCCGCAATAACCTCACCATTCATTCCTGCTACCACCTTCAAAAGCTTATATTCTAGAAAATAAATCGAAGAGAAGTTGAATACCAAATGATGTACAATATTTTCAACTTCCCAAATTACAAACACATAACATTATAATTTCACAGTCCATACCAATCAAACGAGAGAAAACAACAAAAATCATATTCATGAACGTCAAATTTGCATATATTTACCGTAAGCATACGCTAGGGACGGGTTATACTCGTTCCGCACCACGGTTTCTCCATCAGCATACCACGCTATCTCCTCTCCCTGACGAATTTCCCTGGGACTAACACTCCACAAACAAACCACAATCAAGCTAAAACCCAAACAAACTCAAAACCACGACGCACAACTCCGAAACGCAAACACTTACTTCAGAGGACGAAACCGCACCGTAACGGTCACATTCTCCTTCGCGTCCGAAGGCACGCTCTCGGAAAACGAATACGGCGTCTTGCTCCGAGCGGAAGAAGACGCCGGCGAGCTCAGACCATCCACGGAAGTTTCTAGAAACTGTTTTGAAGACGACGTCGTTGAAGACGTCGGCGAATTACCAGCTCTGGAGCCGCTCAATCGTAATCCCTTGGACTTCGCGCTTCGTTTCGACGCCATCGCTATAACTCCAAGCCACAATTCACAAACTGCGCAAAAACAAGAAGTTAGCTCAATGAAAGCATTGATTTCATTCTAATTTGTAAGGAGAGCAGAAAACGCAGAAACGATAAAGAAAAAAATAGGAGAATTAGTGAATTACTTCAAGCTGTTGTCAGTTACAGTCAGAAGACGAAGACGCAGCAGAAAATCCAGAGAAACGATTTCGCGGAATTCTCGAAAGAGAGAGAAAATCAGAAGCGCATTGATCGGAGACGGATCCGAGAGGGGAATAAATAGGAAAAGTGCTCTGAAGGAATTCAGAGAGTGGAGAACAAAAAATCGAGCATCAACTTCTTAAACAAAAGGAAAGAGAGAGAGAGTGTGTGAAACGGTGAGTTTTATTTAAGAATGGGTTAAGCTACATTAGTCTTGGCTTGGAAGTGATGAAGCGAAAAGGGCATTGACATTGGGTTAAGGTTGGGAGGTAGGATAGGAAGTCAACGTCAAAGATGGATTATAAGAAATGGTTCTTTTTCTGTGACAGATAGGAAATGAGTGTTTAGTAGCCGATAGTGTGGTGGCGAACTTGCAGCACAATAGAAAGTGGGAACTGGAAATATGAGACTGGTGGGGCTTTGTTTTGTCTGGGTTCTATGTAGAAAATGATGGGGCTTTTCTTTTTTTCTAATGGTACATAGAACGTGTGGGTCGAGACATATGTTTACTAATAATTAATTAATTAACTAACTCAGTTCCTTAAATTTCTCATAATTAAGTCAACTAAAATGGAGAAAAAAAATATATGTATATATATTACACACATAAACTTACATGAAATTCCAAAAAAACATATAGTTTCATTTAAATTTTTATTAGATTCAAGTAGTGACGATAAGAAATTACTACTTACCAATTTTAGTGATTAAAAATATATCTAAAGATCAATTGTGACATTTCACTTAGTAGAAAATTTCTAATAAACAAAACATTACATTTTACAATAAAATAGAATGAATGACAGAAAGTATATTAGGATTAACCATTACAATTATCCAAAATATACTCGAATAGAAATATCCTGGGAACATAACAATGTCATAAACACATCTTAAGACATAAAACAGTTTGGCAGAAGATTGTTCAATGGAGCAAAGAAATATATAAGACAAGTTTTTCAAAAGATGCTCTAAAGTAACTAGTATGCCTAATTTAAAGAGCATATCTCCATTATCTTAACGATTACCAAGGGCTCCCTCATCTCTCCACACCAAAATTGGTGATCATTGCAAAAAGAAAACACCACAAGAAAACAGAGCACAAACAGTAAAAGGGTAAGCTAGTGAAAAGAATTTTTAACTAAGCAAGTTACAAAGCATAAATAACATGTGATAGAAAACAATAGATGACCCTTTAACTCAATTATCTTAATACATATAATGAGATCGGATTCACTAGAAAATTGCACTTTTGGTGGTCTCTACTGCTCTGTAGAGCCATTGTCAATGGATCTCACCCTACCACGCACAAGGTTAATCCATGATCATCTAAAACCATTATCCTGCTAGAGACTAGGACTTCATACTACTCTCACCACATGAACCAGTCTACTCTATGTGGGTCTGACTGACGGATCCATTAGAGTGTCGAAATGTAACCTTACTTAAATCCTTAAATCATTACATACACTACTTTATCACCAAAGGAATTTTTCAATGAAATTCCCACATATTCCACATTTTATCTCATGATAATTCATCATCCCAAGTTAAAACACATCGTATACAGTTCAACACATACATGGATAATTACATACATCATGCTTTTAAAAGGAATTCAACCAACCACAAATTTAGAAGACCTCGCTCAAGTGGCAGGGTTCACTCACTCAAGCTAGAACCTTCTCCCCTAAGTGAGACCTCAAACAGAAAGCACAGTGCACCTCTGTGAGTTCTCGCTTAAGCTAGACTTTCTCGCTTGGCGAGAATTCTCGCTTAAGTGACAACTCACGCACCAACAAATGGGAGTTTTCTACTATTCTTACTTGGGCTAGAGGTTTCTCGCCTGTGCGAGAACAACAAATACTCACTTTCTCGACAAATACTCACTTTCTCGTGCATGCAACAACAGACATTGATACCAAACAACACACAACTCATTTCTATGCGAGCACAAACATCAAACAAGCATTTAAAACATTAATCAGGACCAAAAATAGGCAAGGTAATTCAAAAGTTTTACAAACTCTGACTTCCCTTACCTCAAAACAGATATTGCTCTAGACGGGAAGAAAGTCCTAGGTGGAGATGAGCACCACAACCCCAATACAGCTTAAGAAACTGAAATCCAAGGGCACATGGAGACAAAAAGTGAGCTTCTAAACAAGAACAACGAGGAACCATAGCTCCAGAATAGGAGAACAGAAATAAAACGAAGGTTGGAAATCACTTACATGAAGGAGTGATATGTTCAGTTTGATTAGTGGAGTATGTTGCAGAGATCCCAGTTTTCGCCTCTGTTTCACAAAATGGTTGTAATTGAGTTAGAGGGGGAGAAAAAAAGTGGCTTAGAGTAGGAGAGTTGGGAGAAAAGTGGAGTGGAAAAGGGAGGATTTTTGTAAAAAGTGGACAAGTGAGCTGGCTTGTCTTTTTTATTGAAGTGACCATTTAAAATTTAAAAAAAAAATTATTTTTACTTCAATTTTCTAATTAAAGATTAATTTAAATATCAATTATACTTATAATCTTATTGATTTTTTTAACTAAAATATTGATAATTAATATTAGTAATTAAGTTAGAAATCAATTCATAATAAAAATATTGATCAATTCTAATTTTTTGAAATTATTTTAATTAGCAATAATTTTTAAATTTTAAATTGATATCTAAATTAGTGACTATTTTGTCACTAAAAATTGTCATTATATAAAAAAATTGTCGTGAATAGTTTTTAAAAGAGAAAATTAACTCTTTAACTTGATTAATTTAGTAGTTAAGGTTCATCTATATCAATAAAATATATATATATATATATATATATATATATATATATATATATATATATATATATATATATATAAAAAAAATATATAT
>Ga0099823_1003676_pt1 | contig 14666 bp, 11 predicted proteins | sample CowpearedBW_FD_76831 | JGI IMG/M metagenome (GOLD analysis project Ga0099823, IMG submission 76831) | Root nodule microbial communities of legume samples collected from California, USA - Cow pea red BW | ecosystem: Host-associated > Plants > Roots > Nodule | place: USA: California | collected...
ATATTATTTATATATATATATATATATATATATATATATATATATATATATATATATATATATATATATATATATATATATGACTCATTTGTAATTGACAAAGTTGACCTCAGACTTGAACTGCACAACTCTGCACAAGTGAGGAAAATTGACCATTCACATAAGAGACGCGTGATTGACACGCTCTACATAGTGGGAGTGGGAATTGTTTAGCCTGCTGCATTAAGTCCTCTCTTTCCGCGAAACAGCACGTGTCAACGCGTCATGCTGAGCTGGTTTCATTGTGCTACGTGGCGTACTCCTAGCGGTTGAATGCACAGATCCCATCCCAGCCGTCAGAACCATCATCCAACAACACATATACTACTTGAAGGTTCACGCTGTCCATTCTCTTTCTCTCTCTTTTCTCACTCTGACCCAAATGGAATTTTAGAGAGAGAAACTAAGGGTTGGTTCGGTTGCCACCACCACACAGGTAATAATCCCCTTTCCAATTTCACTCTTTAACATTTTTTTTTTCTCAGGTAAATTATTTTTGTCTTTTTCTGTTCATAAAAAAAAAAATTCAGAAACTGTTTCTTGTTGTTGCAGTTGTTGTTAGTCATGCTAGTGTGTAAGTGGAAGCTGATACTTGGTTGCTATGTTTTGAATTTGTGTTGAAAATTTTGTGGTTCGGGTTTTTGGGGTCTGCATGTGTGACAATTGGTTTTTGGGGTCTGCATGTGTGACAATTGCGATTTGGTTGGTTTTCGCTGGGAATATTTTGGGTTGACTTCCGATTTGAGGCGTCAATTCATGAGTTTCTTTAGTGTTTTGAGACTTGGGGTTTTGGGTTTTGACTTTTTAGCGGCTTTTGGTTTTGGAGGTTATGGATTGTGTTGAAGGTAAATTCTTTTGATGATTCGAAAATAACTGGAAACATGCAACCATAGAAAATGATCAAAGAGATTTTTCTTTAGTACTAAAAAAAGGATTTACTAATCAGGTTTTAGAACTGAGGAAGAAATGATGTTTTTGATTTCTTTGATTAAAGTAATTTTAGTTTGTATAAATTAGGCTATTTTGGTGTGAGTAATGATTATTGTAAAAGCTAAAAAATGGATATGGATGAAATTTGAGCTTCCTCTAGATGACCGCCTCAAGGGTGGAGCCTGAGAAATTATGAATATAGACTAGACTAATTAATTCAAACTTGAATCTAATATTTTGTAAATTTGTTTTGTTTTTTAAGTTGTGCATGCAATTTTACACAACTATTGTGATCTCCTTTAGGCTTGTTTGCTTCTTGGTGAATAATTGTTTGGTGAGAGATTTTATTGTTTTTGTACTCTATGTTTTGAAAGTCTTGTATGCTTCTAAATTTTGATATAAAAAGCTGTTTGCTTTCTGTGTAACTTCTTTTTATTAAAAATTCTTTATGTTTTTTTTCTACTGACTATTATATAATTGGAAATTTAGATTTTTATTCTCTTTTTGTGCAACAGCCTCTGCTGCTTTGACTGTGTAGAGGGACCTTGGTTCCCACAGATGTGCCCAGAGCAAGATTGTTGCACCTACTGTAAGCACAAATCAAATGCCATCCCTAAAAATGAAGAGCAAAGTAAGCGTGAGCTGTTTAACAGAAACAAAGGATCTTCATGTGTGTTCGAAGTCAAAAGTTATATCCAAAAGCCCATGTTCTAAAATCATGGTCTCTACACAGAAGACTGAAATAGAGACTACTTACCTAGATGGTAGGAGCCAGTTCCCAATCTGTCTCCGAGACTACTTTCTTAGTATCTATTTAATTTCATTTTTATTTTGCTAATCAGTGTCTTATCAATGATTTCTGCATTTTTAACTTTGTTCTTCTTCTTTCAGCTTACCTTTTGCTATTTTTAACATAATATTATATAATACGCTACTGACTTAATCTTTCATGTGAGGACAAATCGAAGCATCACATGAATTTATGATATTGAGATTTTCTTTATTATGAATAAGTAGTGACTTTGTATTGCTCATAATTTAAGTTACTGCACAATTCTTGCTGATCCATCTGATCAATTATTATCTTCACTTGTTTCTTAATTAAGAAAACAAATGATGTGTGAAATACACGAGTTTTGACATTCTACTAGGAAAGAAAAATTTAAGAACATCTCAATATTTCCTTGGGATGTAGATCCTCATGTTAGTTTTTCAATTGACCATGTCATGTGAGAAAATTGAAGACGTTAAGGCCCTCCTGCAATGGGTGCTACACCCCTACACAGGGACTAAGAAATTGTCTTATATAATGTTAACCATCACATGGCATAGTCATGTGGAAAATTCCGGTGAGAATATCTAAATCCTTGCCACAGACGAAAAATGGGAAAAAGAACGATATGACAAAAGCAGAGAGACCCAAAAGTGAAGCTACTTTTCCCATAAGGTAGTCTTTACCTAGATAATATGGATTACCACTCTTTCCCTTGGTCATCTGAGTCATTCTTCTGAGCCACATAAACGAGGATGTACGAAAGATTGTTCTCTGTCATACTAATATGGATTTATGATCTGAGATTAATCTTAAAATTTGGCTTCTGATAAGCCCTTTTATGAATTCTGAACTGTAAGCTTCAGGACTCTTCTTTGTCATAAATTCTTTCTATTTGTAATGTGTTGGAATCTTTGATCATAGTTTCCATAGTGCAGCTGTACTGCATCATTAATGTACAGCTAATTAAACCATTATTTGGGAGCTTTCTAAAAGTTTTAATGTTAGATTATGGAACAGATAAAATTGTTATGGTGAGATTCATTTGGTATAACAGAACTAGTTCTTGATCTTTTGACTGAGTAGAGTGGGTCAACTATAGAACTTTGTATCCATTTCTTCCTGTTGTTTTTTACACAATCCGTTCTTGTGCTGCAATAATGTGATTATTTTCTGACTACGTACAATCTCAATCTCCTGATTCATGGGATTGTGCTTAAATTATTTCAATTATTCACATTTGATAGTTCTTACGCTTTCTGTAGTTTCCTCAAGGACACAGCCGAAAGACATTGCATGCGATCAATCTATTGACAGCAAAGAATTTCTGGATACAGAAAAGTCTGAATCCGAGCACCAATTTTCTGTTTGTTCTTCTGTCCTGGAAAAAATGGTAGAGTTTGATTTATTGGCTTTAGACAATTGTTTTTTGAAAGTTCACTTCTTGTTTAATACTTACTTTTTTTGTCAATGCTTTGTGTATCTTTCTTATATATTCTAGTTTAGTAGACAAATGAGAAACAGGGAGAGGAATAAAGTAAAACCATACACTTGTTTGGAACTAGTTTGGACTTAAAAAAATGAGCTAAATTAGAATAAGTTTATTGAATTACTGTGGAATATTAAACACGTCTAGGATTGTAGAAGTGTTATCTGACTTTTGATGGTTGGCAAGCACCTCGTGGACAACTTAATTTGGTATGTACAGTAACTAGATATATCCGTGCTATATTATGTATATCATTCTCTCCCAGATAATTAAATTATGCCTTTTCCTAACTATTGGATATTTCTAGGAGCTCTAGTTTTGGTTACAGTGAGAGCATGGAGAAACTACTTCTAGAAGCTTTGATTGTAACTTGACTTTCCTGTTTAAAATTTATGTTATGCATGTGATATCTGAACACACTGAGAGGAGAATAAAGGATGATTGGTCCGGGATGTGATGCTTCAACTCAATATGGAAGCTAAATACTTTTCCTTGACATTTTAAAAATAATAGTAGATTTTTATGCTAATGTTCATATCTTGTCAATCATTACTCTATACCTGTATCCATGAAATTCGAACTTTTTTATAATGCCCAACTGACAATTCGTTCTCTTTTTTCTAGGAACTAACCAACCCCTGTACAGCAAGCTTAGAAACAATCTTTTCTCCTGCTTTTGAGCCCATTGAAGACCAGTCACAACATTATACTGAAAAAGATGCAGGTATGAGACATGAGAATTGTGACTTTCTTATGTGGTCACTGACTAACTTTTGATCTTGACCGTCCATGTACATTATGTGATCTAAATTTATAGTTCTCACATTTTCAAAATGGGAATGTACTTGTTGTGTATGCTCTTATACATATTTGAATGGGAGTAAAGGGATGAAAGCATAAAGGGAGCGAATCTCAACCCTCACAGGATAGTAATAACATAAACATCCATCATTTTTTGTAAATAAAGTTGTTCGAAATGAATAAAACTTTTGTAGGGACTAAAGAAAACATTGCATTGTTTTAAGAGAATAAAAACAAATTTAAACCTTGAAACAATCTTCGGTGTGTGTGTATATATATACACACACACACATAGATAAATAGATAGATAGATAGATAGATAGGTATGAATGGGAGTTATTCAAGAATGATAAACTAGAACAATAAATATCAACGTTCTTAAAGTGGACTGGTTATTGACCCGGTAAAAACCTTGATTCAAGATTCAATGCTTGAACTGGTACTAATAAAATTTATATTTGTGGTATTTTTTGTAATAAAATAGCATAAAAAGTTAAAGAAATAAGGATTTTCAATTTTAAGTTAATATGAATGACTACATTACATTTTAAAATAATTGAAAATAATTTATACTCATGTGAAATTGTTAAATATACCTGTTTATTTATCTTAAAATGTTACAGATTAAAAATAAAACTTAAAAATTGAAAAAAAAATGAAAAACCGGTTTAAAATGTTTTTGGAGCTGTTTGACTGGTTCTTTTCCGGTTATGTGATGCTTCGATTTTTCTTCAGACCATTCTGGGTTGTTTCAATTAGAACAATTTCCACTGTTTAAACAAAAATTGATAAATTAAATATAGATCATTTGCTAATATTTAAATAGTCTAAGATTCAAAATATATCCACAAGACCTTTTAAGTGGTCATGTGACCACTTATGAATTTTTAGTCTCGACCATCCCTGCATGTTTTTACACTTCATTTGCCCATGTTTTGTAGTTCTTACATTCTTCTAATAAGAACTGCTTTCGTTTTATCTCGAAGTGTGTATTTATATATTTGTTTATAGGGTAGGAACCCTGAATCTTCATCCTCAATTGATTGCACCATTATAGAATCTGCCACCTTCTTCACTATTGGCTAGGTCATTTGGGTATAAAAGAAGTCAAAGAAAATGATTCCTTATCAGTCCTCATGTATAGTACTTGGAGTGTTGAGCATGTTAGCTTCGAAACATGTATGCTTTGTTTTCCCCGAAAGTGTCAAGTCACAAGCTCATGTTCCTTTGGATGTTTTTCTTCCTAATATATGGGTTCCAAGTCATATCACTTTTGTTTTGGGACTTAGGTATTTTTCTACCTTCATTGATGAATTTTCTAGATGCATGTATAAATATAGAAATATCAGGATTATTTGGTTTGAATATTTTTATTAAGGAAACTTCAAATTAGTTTTGGTGGTTCTGTTTGTGTTGTGCATAGAGTGATAATGCTAAAAAGCACTCCTTTTAATTCTTTTATGTTTAGCAATGAAGTGATACATCTTTCTTCTTGTCTTCATACCCCTCAAAGAAATGGTATCATTGAATCTAAACTCCTTTATTATGGAAATTGTGTATATTTTTTTGTAAGTAACAATTATCCCTTGAAAATTTTAGTAATATTTATATATTATTTTAGTAATATATGTAAAGAATATCTTCCGCTATTCATGACCAGATACCACATTCTGTACTGTTTCCTAACGAACCCTTGTTATATTACTCCTTGGGTTTTTGTCACTTGCTTTGCATATGATCTTACTCTTGGGTTTTTTGTGAGTTAATGTCCTATATATGACCCAATTCTGTATTTGATGCTGCTTAAGAATTTATGTAACTGTGAGATAAGGCCTTCATATTCTTACAGGTTTTATTATTTAAGATAGACAGGTTATACAAAATCCAGTTTTTCAATTTCCCTTTAGTCCAGTAAACTCAAATAGTTAGGATTGATTACTATTAAATTATCAATTTCTCTTTTGGCCACCAAATCTGTAGCTATTTTCTGCATCGAATAACTTATTGATTTACTGTCTACCAGTCATTTTGTTATTTAGTTTCAGGGACATGTACGGGCAATAATATATAGGAATGATTTTTTAAAATTTCCCAGACAATCGACAAACAGTTTGCCATAATCCAAAGTCTGTTACCTGGGACTCCAGTCACAAAATACGATATAATTTAAATTATTAAATCGTTCCATAAGAAATTTTCCCTATGCTATGCCAACAATTTCTGTTGCATCCATACACCAACACTCTGCATTTGCTTACATATCATGCAATTATGGCAGGGTGTTGGAAGCTTTGAATTCAACATTTCAAGATTTTTTTGTCGGGAAAATTGAATATAGGAGTTAGTGGTGTTTGTAGGTCATAGTTTTAAATCTGAAGTAGTCATAGTAACAAAAGAAGATATGCATGATAGTCATAGCATACTGGTTAGGGACCTTTACGACTGTTACAAAATTTAAAATAAGATACATAAAAAAACAAACAGAAAGTCTTGCAAAGACATGAATGGCAGCCCAAATACTGGCACCAGTTAAAGAATGCCCACAAAACCAAAGTCTGTGCACCTGACTAAAACAAGAATTTGAGGCCCTAAAAAGAAAGTGGTGAAATACCCCTATGATTGAACTTGCAATATTTTGGCTTAAAATTTCTACATTGTAAATTAGTGAGATTTACAGTCCAACACAATTTCCTAGTGGACCAAATTAGTTAGATGTCTTTGATTCTTAAGTTTCTCTTTTAGATTGCACTGCCTGCATCACAATGTATGGGTCTTACCTCCTGATTATTTGATTGTTATCATTTATGGGCTAACTACCTTGGTTCTATTTTAGGGAGCATTAGTGATCCAAACTTGGAAGGACTGGGAGCTGATGAGGGAAGAACCATATGTGGTTATGAAACATGTGATGTGTCTGACTTTTACATTTCTGACATGATCATTACAAGCTTACCCTTTGGTGGAAATTCCTTTGATGATGATATCAGTGAAACCAACTGTCTATCTGATTATGCATCTGCTGAGCCTTCCATGTTTACTGCATCTGAACAGTACATGATCCTGCCTGCTCTTGAAGATGATATTAAAGTTGGCTGTACTTCTGATCTCATATCATTTGAAGAAACTGTGATGGTTCGAGAAAGTGCCAGTTTGTATTCGGCAATGGGTCAGATCTGCAACCAGGAGTCAGATGTTAAAAGTGACTTGGATAAATCAGAGTGCTTTGATCCACAATCATTTATCAAGAATCTACCAGATCTATCAGAAATAGAAGTGAATGGGCAGCCAACCCTAATTCCTAAGCAATCTCCAAGAAGAAAATCAATAACTCTAGTGCTTGATTTAGATGGTAAGAAAATAAATTGGCATTTCTCCCACAGAATTAATAATCAATAATTATTAATATAGCATTGAGGTAAATTGACATCATTAATTTAAATGATGTTTATGATCAATTCACCATTCCTTATTCATTATGATTATAAGTTGCTTTTGATGCATGACACCTTTTTTCACTTTATAATTGTTATTTATACAGATTGGCCTCTATCATAAAAATGTCACTTTACTTTTGCTTAAGAATAAAATTTAGATGATTTATCTTCGGACTTTTTAATGCTTTAGCTCAAAAAAGGTATCCATGTGAATATATTTCTGTCCATGACATGGTAAAGCTTATTATTTTCATCTAAGTTGTCAAAAATAATAATTTTTTCTAGAAAAACAATTTGCAAATATCAGATGCATATGTAAATATGGATATATGTTATACATTTATTGGCAAGGAATAACATGGATATATGTTATACATTTATTGGCAAGGAATTTCTTTCGTTGTTGAAATCATAGTCACAGGATATAGGTAAGAAGTAAAAGAGAATAAAAAAATAGAAAAATGTAATCCCAAATTGATAGGTGTGTTGTAAAATACAACTTACTAGCAGCTTAAAATAGTATGATCCATGATTGATAAGGTGTGATGCAAAATACTAACTAATACATATATTACTATATTTAGGTTAAGTGCTAAAGCCCAAGCCTACTCTAATACAATTATACACTAAGACTCCTAATTCTAATTGAATAAGGAAATAAATTATGAAATAACATCGGAATTTCTTTCTTTAATTGCTCAATTAACTGACTATTAAACATACTTTTCGAAACTCTGGGATAGAAATAGTTGGTTGAATAGAATTAATGTAGAAATTAAAAGGTGTTTGATTAAAGAAGAATGAAGATGAGCTGAGGAGAGAGATAGAGAGATGAGTAAAAATAGGTGACAAATAGTATAATGTCTCAAATAAAATTATTTCTTCTCTTCTCTTCCAGCAAACACACCATATCATTTTTATCCTCCAATGTCCTTACCTTTCCTCTCAACCAAACAGGGGCATATTTGACTGATTTCTTTAAGCATCTCTACTGGGATATTTATCTGTTTCATTCATACAAAGCAGATTTATCATTTTTCTGAATGTTTTTGAAATATTTACGGTTGAAAATGCTTTTTACCTAGCCATCTGTTATGTTTTCTTGTATCCAGAAACGCTTGTTCATTCTACACTGGAACACTGTGATGATGCGGATTTCACTTTTGGTGTTTTCTTCAATATGAAAGAATACACGGTGTATGTGAAACAGAGGCCTTATCTCCATGCATTCTTGGAGAGAGTATCAGAGATGTTTGAAGTAGTTATTTTTACTGCCAGCCAGAGCATATATGCAAAGCAACTACTTGATATATTGGATCCTGATGGACGATTTATCTCTCGTCGCATGTATCGAGAATCATGCCTTTTCTCAGATGGAAATTACACAAAAGATCTTACTATATTAGGTGTTGATCTTGCAAAAGTTGCTATAATTGATAATTCACCTCAGGTATGTAATCCGTTCCTCACTTTTGTTGGTTCAACTATTTTCTTCAGTTCCCAAGTTTTAAGTAGTTTGCAATATCTGTTTAATATTCAACTCTGACCACAATGTTATTTTGTCTCTGAGGGTAATTAAAAATATTTCACTTTTCTAATTGTTGTAAATATTAGAAGATTTTCCAAAAGGCACATATAAAGTAGGTATGTTAAAAGCTTCACAAGTTATCATTTGGGCTCCTTCAGCGAGCACTAGATGAGCATTGGGCTTTAACATTTGCCAAGACAATAATACAATAGAAGAAATTTGAGATTACTTACAATGAGTTTATAATAACTTAATAACCTTGTGTTGGGTGTTTGGATGTAAGGTAAAAGAAGGGAAATTTAGTCGGACCTTGTTTGGAAGTTTTTTAATAAGAGAAGGGTGGAGGAAGTCTTCTTCTTTCCCCCGCATAATTGGGCTGGGGTTGAAGGCTTTATTTTAAAGAGAAAAATAGTCCTCATTCTCTCCTTTAAATCCCTAAACATCCATACAAGAGGAAATAATTCTCTTCCATCTCCTTCTCTTAACTCTCCATCTCTTTCCCTACTTAGAAACGCATAGAGGCTCGCATCACCCCATGGGGTGATGGGGAGATATTATTTTCTTTAATGAATATTCTTGGGTGTTAATCCTTCTATTCTTATATAATGCATTTCAGGTTTTCCGGTTGCAAGTGAATAATGGTATTCCTATAAAGAGTTGGTTTGATGATCCATTAGATTGCGCACTGATGTCACTACTTCCCTTTCTTGAGACCTTGGCTGATGCTGATGATGTCCGTCCTATCATTGCAAAGAGATATGGTAACAAAGAATAAGGTTTCTCATTAGACCAAATTTAGCTGATCTTCTTTCTTCTAGGATTAAGAAAAAATTGGCCTCTAATTAGATGCTAAAGCCTCCTTTCTATTTGAGTTTGAGATGAATTAACCTATAAAATAAACTATTGGTTATCTTATTGTTGAGTCCAGAATTGGTTCCCCTTTCTTCTCAGTTGACAAATGTGGAGTTCTGTGTTTCTCTCAAAAGGTAGTTGTAGCAACCATCTCTTTGTCTTCACTTCCTCATGTTAGTCTTTGTACAGTAAAAGTTTGAATATTCCGTGGGGGTGTACATGAAGTTTATCATATTAAGGAATATAGTTCTGAAAGTTACATATTTCATTTGTGTTTGATATGCAAGGCCAATCAATTTTCATGCGTGCTGTTAGAAATGGAACCTTTTATTAATCTTTTAATCTTTTTATTATTGTCATATTCTCCTTTAATATTATGATTCAAGTATTTTCTTATGGATATTGATTGATGAAGTGTGTAATTTGTCGTCTAAAGAGACAATTTTAGTTTGATATATTAAGAAATACTGAACTATTTGTCCAGGAACAGTTAAAATAGTAGGAAAAACTGAGAAAGTACAATAAATTGAAAAGGGGTAAATTTTAGAGCTGAATTTATAAAATCAAGTTAACAGTTCTATGAATGAGATTGAATAGTATTTATTTATTAATCTTTCAAACAATAATTATCATCCATTGCCAACAAATTTGAAACATACAAATATATGATCATAGATATGAAACATCAACAAGTTCGTGAGAATAATTGGATAGTATAGTTGTGAGGATAATAATGTATGATGATAATCTTGTTTCATTTATGGTTTCAGTTACTTTAATAGTATAGTTTTGAGGATAATTATGTATGATGATAACCTTGTTTCATTTAAGGTTTCGGTTGCATTTTGAAACTAATTGCAATATACGAATGCCAAAATAATCCCTTTCATCATCTAAACATCCAGATAATTAAGTATTTAGTTCATCGTCCTACTGTTTATGATTCAATAAAAAAGTTTTCCTGCATCCGCTTTTCCTTTGTTTAAATATTAAGTAGATTGCAATGCTAGCCCAGGAGATATGATATACATCTTTGATTTAGGTAGTATTTAGACCAACTCTTTTATTTTATCTTCTCTTTGAATTAAGTTTGGAACATTTTCTTTAAAGAGCTCTCAATAGTTATTTTATTTTTAAAAAGCTAGGTGAAGGTATTTTCAAAACAAGTTGTCATTTCCTCTCTCTCCCTCTCCTATCAATTTCTCTGTACCCACTTTCTATCTCGTCTACTCCCCTGTCTTTCTCTCTCTTCCTCTGCTCTTCTGCCATCCCTCTCTTGAGGCCTCTTTTAAGCTATAAAAAAATTGAAAATTTCCAAACAACTAATTTATTTTTAGAGCTCTTATTTTGAGCTTTAACATTAAAGTAGTTCTTAAGCTTTAATATAAAGAAGAATGTTGGTTTAAACACAGCCTTAGTTGACTTTGTTTCAATTTATAACCTTTAATTTGATTTTATGTAAATAAATAGCTTTCCTTTAGGAGATTTCCGTACATAATGTAATCCGGACCTTATCTGTAGATTCAGCTCAATTTTTTCTTATTTTGAATTCTCTTTGTATCTATATATATTCATGTATCCTGTGCAGTTTAATAGATCAGAAATGTACATATTCTTTAGTCCTTTCCTCTATTCTGAAGGCTAGCTACACATCTGTGCCAATTTATGTCATCTAAATATTCATATGACCCAAGTTACTTGCTGAATATATTGAAAATCAAGTCGTGGTTTCATATTTCTCGATTTTTCAGTTCCATCCTGGGTTAAATATCCATATTATGATAGGCATAGATATGTATTTGTTAAATGTGTCGGGCCCATCCCTTTATTGTTTCTGTTCAATCTTATGATGCCATCTGGCTGGGTTGTGAAAATAATAAAAAAATAGATAAGGATGAGGAATGAGAAAATCTTTAGTCTGGGCTTTCACTTAAGGGTACAAGTTCGGACTATATTAAGTATATTCTTTAAAACTTTTTATTAAATGGTTTTGTTAGGTAACCACCTTAGCAGTATGGTAGGTTAGTTACTAAGTAGTTAGTTAGATTCAATAGTTTGAATATGTCATGTTGCCCATAAATAAGAAGGAAGAGAGAGAAATAGATCATATTGTTGCCTGGGAGAGGAGGGCCTATTGGCGTTGGTAAATTTGATGTAGTTCTTTCCTGTTCTTTTCAGTACCTATTGGAACTGTGGGTATGAAAATTTTGAAAATGATTCCAACTTTTGATGGAAAAGAGACCTATTGTTGGCCAATAAATGTCTAGAGAATATTTTGAGGCCATGGTGCTAGAAAAGGAGTTATCTTAGGCTGCAATGACATTACTGTGCTCAATCCGAAGAAACAGAGTAATTAAAAGGGAAATTTGCTTTACATTTATGAAGGCAGCAGTCAAAAGACTTCATCCATCCAGGGAGTGCTTTTGATTAATAGGATTGAGTTTGGGTGGAGGAGAACCATGGGAGCCAAGAAACGGATTCAAGAATGTAGATACAAGGGTGAAAATCAGGAACGAGAAGAGGCAAGCTATGGTGAATTAGAACCAGCAGCAAAATCAGAGTTCTATAACTTTAGTCAAGGTTGTTGGTAGAACATCAATGGGGAGGAAGCAAAAAGAACAAAGAACAAGAGTCATTTAGCAAATCAGTTAATTGAGAATAAAAGAAACCTTAGTAAGAGCATGGACGAAGAAGATTTGAGAGATAGTAAATCCCTAAGAGTACTAGTTAACCTATCATCAGCTTGTAGGAGCTCAGGCACTAGTGCGTAAACCACTGCTTCAACCACCAGACTCAAAAAGCTTCCGTTTAGGAGGATGGGTTGTCATTCTGTCACATGCCCAGATTCCATCATCAGAATGGCAAAGGACACATACGGTGACTGAAATAGACGGAGAGATTGGATTTGTCTTGCTTATCCAAAGCATTGATATGTGGGGATATGGTCTATGTTACCTTGGAAATGAAGAAGAGGGTTGAGAAGGAAGTGTTTCTGGTGGCCCGAACATTAACTCCATTCATGAGGTAACAAGAGTTAAAGGCTTAGGTAATCTCTAGCTCATTGACCAAGCTGTACTACCATAACTGTACTATCAAAAGACGGGGGTGGTTGCTGTCGCACAACCTCATACCAGTAGAACACACTGGAAGAGCTAACCCCAATTCATTAGCCTGATTAGTCAAGCCCATATTTATATGATATATTTGTTCTATTGTTCCAAGCCCAGTACAGTTGCATTGGTTTCTTTTTGGCTGTGTGTGCAAATGGAGCTTGTAAGCTGAGCTCTTTTTCTGATTTAATGGGCCAGATCCAACAAAAGAAAGTAAAGGGTTGCTATAGTTATCATCTTGTGCCACTTGCCTTGGTGCAATTCGGAAGGGAGTCAGAATCTCAGTCCTGTGCTGGGCCATTGATACTTAGTTTCACTGCCAATGATATTACAAAAACAGATCATTGGAGAAGAATAGAGGTATTCAACTATTTGTATTTGACGAAGAATGGTTTGATTTGATGATATGTATTTTGGGGCTGCTGCAGGGGTGGGATTTGGCTTGGTTGTCGTACTTCAAATAATTGGTTACCCTGCTGGAACTTGCAGCTGTAAGCGATTTCATCTTGAAGACAATGTGAATGCTTTTATTTTTGGATGGGAGTATTGTTAGATGACCCGGATTTGCAGTTAGTTACAATAGATTAGTTACCCATTAGTTAATTACAAGAGTTAGTTAGATTGTCTGAATAAGGCATGTTGCCTATATATGATGGGATGGTTAGAAATAGATCATCTTGTCATATGAGAGGAAATTATGGCCTTTGTCATTGGGAGGTGCTGACCCAAGAAGTTCGATAGTTTGTCTTTTATTCTGTTAATTGGGGAGTGGGGAGTTCTTCCTTATTCTTTCCATTAAAAATACCAGGACTCAAGACCAAGATCATTCACTAAATAAAAAGGTTGACTGTGCAAGAAATGGCTGAATACACTTTTTGAGACTTCAATGCTTGAAATATTTTGGTAATCAGATGGAAGAAAGATAGAGAATTGCTCTTAACCTGATAATGTTATTACACTTGCATTTAACTATTAACTGGTTAATAAAAATTATTCATTTGGTTTCTGAAACTTATGGAAAAATTAATTGTCAAGAATGGTATATCAAAATTTTGAATGAGGGATGCTTATACTGTCTTTAATTTTGAATGTGCATCATCATTGTAAACATATTTTGGCCACTATCAGGTCTGAGTTGGAAGTCATCATCCTTGATAATTTCAATTGAGTTGTCAAGATTTGAGAGGTAACAAACTAACTTCCCCGCATTTTCCATTATTTCTTTAAACTTCAAACTAACTTGTTATAAATTTCCATTCAAGATTATCCTGTAATGCTTATCTTGATAACTAGACCATTTCCTTCATATGTAGAAAGACATTTATTGTCATAGAGGAAAACAGTTGGCATAGGTGGAAGGAGAACAATATAATTTTGTAAACATCCTTAGTATCACACACTTGACTGTACTGCTATATACTTACTAGAAATGAATTTGCTTTTATCATCCTCTATGATGGTTCACGGGTGATATAAGAAGTGTCATTTATTAGGATTGCCATTGGTGTATATTAGAAAAACGTAAGTTAAGATTGAATTACCTGTGTGACAATGAGTTTGCTTCAATGGTTTACAAAAGGATAAGATATCCCGAATGCTGACAGCTGGAGGATGTTGAATGTTGCTTGTAGTTTTGTATCTTACGATATAGTCTATTAAGCTTAAATGTTTCAGGCAACCGTATAGTGTAAGCCTCTCTAGAATATCAACC
>Ga0099823_1003678_pt1 | contig 14661 bp, 7 predicted proteins | sample CowpearedBW_FD_76831 | JGI IMG/M metagenome (GOLD analysis project Ga0099823, IMG submission 76831) | Root nodule microbial communities of legume samples collected from California, USA - Cow pea red BW | ecosystem: Host-associated > Plants > Roots > Nodule | place: USA: California | collected...
AAATATAATTATTTCTATTATATAAATATATATATTTTAAAATAAATAAAAATATATATATATATATATATATATATATATATATATATTTTACCCTAATTAGTAAGTCAATCCACATAACCTAATTTGTGATGAGTTGAGTCAGATCGTAAAGTTTTGGACTCATCATAACCAAGTTGAAGATCATATAAACAAAGATAATCTACCTAAATGTCTCAGATATAAAATTTTATAGTATATCCAATTCATGCCTATATTAATCAACATTATGGCTATTCATAATTGATAATAGAATATCTATTATTACTATTTTTTCTTTAATTTAGTTCTCATAAATACCTACTTTTCTCAAGCATATTCTGATTAGGATGTCAACAGGGTAGGACAGATACGAGTTTTGTTTTCTCATACTTATTCCCATAGAAAAAAATTCGTCTTCATTCCAATATCAAAATCTAACGGGTATCAAACTTTTGTCTCATCTCCATCCCCACCAGATAACGGGTATATTCTCGTACTCATACCTGTACCCGTTTTCTTACTTCTTTAGTATTAATTTATTAATTTTTATAAAATAATAAAAAATTACAGTAAATGAAACATAATATTATCAAATATTCAATATTAAGGGAAAAGTTGTTTCTTCGATATCAAATATTTAGAAAACAAATTATAATAGTATATATTTCACATTAGAATATCAAATAAAATTTCATTACAACCTAAACATTTATAAATTTGCAAACATTAGTGAAACCTAGCTGATAAAATTTAAAAATATTTTTAAGAAAATATAAAAGGAAAACAAATATTCAAATTAAAATATATTTAAAATGTTTGTTTACTTCAATTTTTCAACTTCTAATGAATCTCTTCTTTATATACTAATAAAAGTTATAACACATCGTTTGATCAAAATTACGCAAAGAACAAATATTAAACTAATAATAATAAAATTTTAACATAGATCTTGTATCTTTTGAACTTCAATATGTGTTGGATGGTGAGAAAAAAAATCATGGCAATTACATTAAATTTGTATATTATAGTAAATAAAATTTAGGGTTAAGTATGTTTTTAGTCCCGAACTTTGACACAAAATTGGAATTCGTCCATGTCTGAAACTTCGACATATTTTGGTCCCTAAACTTTATAAATGAATGAATATAGTCCTTTTAACCCAATTATTTTAACTTTTTTTACATGTCGAACGCTTTTCATGTTAGTATTGGAGTTGTTTACACTGTTTGACACATTCCTAGTTCAATATCTACTGAGAAATGCGTTCAACATCTAAAAAAAAAGTTAACATAATTGAGTTAAAAAGACTATGTTCATTCATTTTTAAAGTTCAGGGACCAAAATATATTGAAGTTTCAGACAGACAGGGACGAATTCCAATTTTGGGTCAAAGTTTAGGGACTAAAAACATACTTAACTCTAAAATTTATTTATACGATCATAGTGACAAAATTACACTATGATTGATAATGAGTAGGAAATAAAAAATTATATAAAATATATAAAAATAGTATTATACATGATAAAAATAAACAACAAATAAAAATATTAAAAAATGATCAAATGTGTGTGTTAGAAACAATTTGAGAAACTATTGAATGAAAACGCACAAAAGAAAACAAATGTACAATTAAGGGTATGATAAGATGAAAAATAACTTAGAGATCTAAAAAAACTTTTCTAATATCAACATACTGAATCGTTCAGAAATAACGAAAATTGTTTTAGTGAAACAAAATAATTGTTTAAATGAAACAAAAATGAAAAATAATAGAGTAAAGAAGATAATTTTTTTATATTACCTAGTAAATGAAATGTTTATGCTATTAAACATTAAGTTTAGAGTGTTAAACATTTTTATATGAAAGGAAAATATACAATAAATAAAAATATTAAAAAAGAATAGAAAATATTCATGTGTGAGACATAAAAAATATTTAATTGACATATATCATTTGAACATAATTGCATATAAATGTTATGATAAGAGAAAAAATATTGGAAATGCTAATGAATTTCATGACAAACTAAACAATTAGAAGAAATAAAAAGTAGAAATTGTGTAGTATTATATACACACTCATACCTATATCCATATCCAATTGAAAAAAATAAGAGATTCTCCATACTCATACCTAATCAATATAAGGATTTCCCATCAAAACGGGAATGAGTTCGGACAATACTCACGACGACGAGTTTATTTCCTATACCTAAAATTATATTATTTTAAAATAACTAATAAAATTGATACATCTTATTTCTCATAACTCAAATTTTTTTTTCTAGGGTTTCATTTATTCATCTATAAGGACAACAACAAAAATAAAGGTAACAGTTGTCCCAAAACAGAAACCTTCCCTGCGAGTCCTTTGCCTCAAAAACCGCCACTCATGAACCTTCCTTCTCTGGTATGCTACCATCCCAATATTAGAATTCCCTCAAACAATAATGTCCCCAAATAATTATGACACTGTCTATTAGTTACACAATAATGTACCGACAATATGTTTGTGTTGACTCCTTCCCTTCCTTAACTTCCCGCACAATATTTCTCATTAGTATATATATAAAAGCTATGTTTAAACTTTTCTCACACCACTCTTCTTCTATATTCCCCTGCTTGTAGCAGGGAGAAATATAATTCTAAGTTATAATTCAAAGTTATTTTCTTAATTCCCTTTCTCCCATAGATAATGGAGCTCAACCCTGAAAACTCTGTGATCATTAGCAATGACCAGAAAGCAATTACCGCAGATGAATCACCTAAGAAAACAGATACTCATTCTTCCAGCAAGAAGACAAAGAGGTCCAAGAACATTTTTAAGGTGGCGCTGTTCATGATGCGATCAGGGCGTTCCAGAAAACCGAAAATCATTGTGGATGAGGAGTCCAAGAGCGTGTGGACGAAGATCGTGGGGTCCATCAGACCTCTGCACATGCCAACCGACAAATCTACACCGCATGATGATAACAGTGAAAGCACTCCTCAATCTAAAACAACGATCTCCTCAACGCCGTTTGCGAATTGCATTGATCACGGAGATGATGCGTTTGATTCTGCTTCGGCGTTTACACGCTCATCGTCTCGGTGTAGCAGCCGTTATGCCTCGGCCGTAGGACTGAACGAAATGGTGCAGGAGGCGGAGAATGAGAAAGATGGAGAGAAGGAGAATAATAATAATAATGATGATGATAACAAAGGTGAAGAAGAAGGTGTGAAGGAGAAGAATATTAATGGTGATAGCAATGATGCAGAAGGGGATGAGATGATTGATGCAAAGGCGGAAGAGTTCATTGCTCAGTTTTACTACCAAATGAGGTTGCAACACTTAGATGTTGTTGATAGTGATTATCAAGAGATTAGCATGAGATCACTAGGGTTATGAGCCACTTCAACCCTATGCATCCATGGAATATTCAACCAGAATTTCCATTTTTTTGGTAGAAATATGGGGTTAATTATAAAAATTACTCTTCTCAAAATCTTGAAGAAGTATTGGTATGATTTAAAAAAGTACATCGTACTTTTGAATAATCATTATTAATCCTTGAAGGGGAGGTTGGAAGAGATGACTTTTCAGTTGGCTATAAAGGATATTTGAAGGAGACAAGTGATTGCATGTGGCTTTTGCTGAGAATGCCTTGCATCGTTTTACAGTGAAAGATCGTCCAATAGTTAGCATTTTATACAATCATATTACAGGGTTAGTTATTTGTTACTAACCTATATGCTAATGTTTAAGAGGTTCAAGTAAGTTGAACTTTGTATTTGCAATCCGCTCTTTTCTATTTGAGTGTGTGATGAATTGTTATACTTGGATTTTTATATATGTTCATCAAGAATTGATTAATATATATATTCTTGTTGATCATATACTTACGCAAATTTGTTCTTTGTTGCATTAAATCGTCCAGTGCTTCTAGGCGTTTCTATTCGTAAATTTCTCAATCTAATACCAATAAACTGTTATTAGAGTTTTGGTTCTAATGTGTTTTACATTTTGTCGGTGGTTGATTCTTGATCAAGATCAAAAAGATGATTAGCACAATCAAGATTGAGAAATTTATGGAAAAGACAACTTCAACCTCTAGCACATCAAGATGTATGTTTTGTTAAAAGTACAAGGAGTTTGAATGCCCTTCTTTAACAGAACCGTACACTTACAAAAGTCGATTATTGTTAGATCAAACGCTTACCACTAGGCCAAAAGTTATAGCTAATAGTCAGGGTGCAACTTCTTTTACTTAACACTAACACAAAAAGTGCCTATAACGTCACCCAATTAACGTCTGCTAAAGAGAACACAGACGTCAAAAATGACCGGTGACATTTTTGTAAATAAAACGTCAACTTTGACGTCTGTTCAGGTGTGCCCCGACGTCCCTTAACGAATGTTCACCACGCGCCTGACATCACTCCAACTTGACGTCTGTTCCCCACGCGGCTGACGTCACTCGACGTCGATTTTTTCACTTATCCAACGTCACTCGACGTCGGGTAGTCTCAGACCCGACGTCCCACTTCATATATTGCTTAACAGCCACGCGAAACCTCACTATTTCACTTCTTCGCAAGCTCTCCTCCGCGTTTCGCCGGCCATTGCGACCTCCGCATGTGAGTTTTCCACCATGAATCTTGTTAGATTTTGATTTGTGCACTGATTTAAGCATTTTGAACCGATTGAATTTCGTTTTGGTCCACATGCGCAAGCCATTACATTTTTTTTCATTTAAATAATTTATTTGCCTTTGACATATATTATTTTAGATATAAAAATATTTATTTAGAAATTTAGTTGTTTATTTTCTATATACATATGTAATTATAATTAAATAATTTTATGTTTTACATTATAGTTTAAATTGATAATAAGAAAACAACGGATGTGGACATCCGGTATAGTGTTGGAAACAAATGTGCCCTCACTAACGTCTTTACATCCTTTGGAGGCCGCTGACAATTTGTTTCATGGCACCCTACAATAACACGACATTAATGTAAATTATTTTTTGTAATTAATAATATCAACAAATAAATTGCTAACATACCAATAGACCAGAAGATGATGACTCTGTTGTCCTCCATACTGGCATGTCATCTAGTAGATTTCAGCGAAGTCGGGGCATAACCACATAAATGGGTCGCTTGTTGTCAACACCGCGTATAAGATAAGGATGAGAGACTCTCCTAAACCACTACAAATATCCATCAACACATGAAAATGGGGTTGGCGCGACTGTGACATGAACAACGACATATTGGTCGTAGTGTCTCCATCGACCATCAATAATAGAAAAGTCCACCATAGGAAGTGGATTTGGCGGTCGCGAAATAGGCTGCATAAACCCAAATTGTCACAACACACGTTTCGACATATGACGGTGAACCATGCTACCATGCCTGATGAAGCCAGAAAACATGGAAGCTACAATAAGGGGTCGAGCAGTTATATGTGATCCATATGGGGACCAAATCACCCAATCATATGTGACAACATCCAATTGGGCTCTAATATCTTGTAGACTACAAGTAACTTGTCTAGTGACAAAACGTGTTGCACGAGGTTCAATCTCGACATACGTATCGCGTAACTACTTCCTTTCCAATGTAGGGAAGTACTCATATAACCAAATCTACATATAATAACATTTCATTTAACTACTGATATGAAAACGAAAATAAAAGTTAACTGTATATGGGTACCTGTAAAAGTGGTAGATATCCAAATAATTATTTTGTTGATGCAAAGCTAGCATCTCCTAGTTGCTCATGAAGGTAGACAAAAGCAACAACTCCTTAAGCATATCTACGACATGTAGGGAGATCTCTAAATAGCTGCAGGTACTGCACATGAACAAAAGTGGCGCTCTGATTAGCAAATATGGTGCACCTAACAAGGTGCGAAAGATACGCTCGTGCAACAAACTCTCATAGTTGGTTTTCGCAATAGTTGTTATAGAGGTATCTCAGGCAACTCAATCTAACCTAGGCAACACGACAATGATTCAACTTATCTGAATTCATTGTCCGATCCACACCCATTAGTGTCATCAAAGTTTCTATTGAATCTTCATAAGCAAGTGGTTCATTTGGGCAAAACTCTTCGGTGATAGGAAGATGTATCAGCGACCACACATCATCTAAAGAGATAGTCAACTCACTAATAGGTAGATGAAAATTATTTGTCTCAAGGTGTCATCTCTCAACTAAACCCAAGATCAACCCAGCATCGGGGTACTCATACAAAACATCGCACAAGGCAATAAACCAGAATTCAACGCAAAAGGTTGAACAGAAGTGTGAGGTCATCCAAATCTTTTAACTTTCTTAGAATGAGAGACCAGTTTCATAACTCGATCCTAAGAAACAAAAAATCAATAAAACAATAAAAAAACAATTGAACAATCAAATATAACATTTATAAAAACTTTTCACTAACCTTACCCTCCCATATCACACGTGCTACATGATCAGCATAACGAACCAATAAGGATGTATCATTTGGACCACCAGGAAATCTTGCTCCATCATTCCCAACCCCCTCCTCTTGGTCCTGAGCAACATCGACATCCCCGTGCTCAATAACATCCTCATCCTGATTATGTGATCGTAGGTTTTGATCAGGTAAAGCAGGTACAGTCTGTTGACCCCTTCTACGAGCTGAAGTTGTTGGTCTCTTCTGTGTAGCACCCTGTGCAGAACTCTCGGGTACATCGTGTGTAGAAGAATAACTACTACGTCCAGAAGAAGAACTACCACGTCTTGTTAAACCACCTCGTGTCCTAGGCATATATATATATATATATATATATATATATATATATATATATATATATATATATATATATATATAAAATTCAAAATCAAATTTTATCTCTTGTTTAATCCATAAGAAATAAATTAAGTATTATTTATTTGTAACACAAGTGAAGGTCATGTTTTCAAATAATTAAGTTAAATAGGGTATCAAAGGTGTGGAGAAAGAAGGAAAAAAAGAAAAGCACAAAAGTTTGAGTACGTGCAATTAGTCACAATGTACATGTTAAGGAAAAAAGAATTATGAGGTGTACAAGCAGCGAAAAGTGACTTATATTAGTGTTGGAATAGATGAAAAATTCGAGGGATGTTGGAGAGAATCTGAAATCAACAAAAGTGAAATAGATGTCTACATCCGTAACAAGATTCCTCTTACGAATGTCGACATCCGTAGTGCTCCACCCAAAACAACGACATCTATAACACTATCAATTAAAATAGGTGAACAAGATGTCCACATCCACAATACAATTATCTCAAACGGATGTGAACATCCGTAATACAACATTTTAAAAACATAGGAAAAGCAAGTGGACAAAAGGGAACCGGATGTCGACATTTGTAATCCAATGCTCAAACGCTCAAAATTAACGAAACGAATGTTGACATTCGCAACTCATATATGTAAACTGAATGTTGACATCTGTAAGGCTTCAAATAAAATCCACACCCCAACCAAAAAAAAAATGGGAACTAGATGTCAACATCCACAATTCAAATTCCTGAACCGTCGACATCCATATTGGCCAGTTTCAGCGAAAATTTTGGATTTACAGAAGTCCACTTCCGTAATTTACAAGAACAGGTTCAAAATGACTCATACTGATTTAAACATGGATCCATTGCACAAATAGAACATTCAAAGCATGCGAGTGATTTACTTAACGGTTTAACTAAACATATAAATGATTAATTACGTGAAGAATAACTTAACTGGTTGAAAGGAGGGTTGAAAGAATGTGAAGCACACAATGGATTGCGATCTGGAGTTGAGATTGCGACTGTTGCACGAATAGAAGAGACAAGGGACTAGGTCAAATGGGATTCAAAATATTGGGGATGCAAGAGGTGGGTTGTTGTAATAAGTATAAGAGAGAGAAAATTTAGTCGTTAATCTTTACTTTTTACTAGGAGGGCAAAGTAGGAAATAATAATGTTTTTGGGATACAGAAGAAACTATTGGAAGTGCAAGGAGAAGCCCCCATCGTTTTTAGCACATGCATTAACATTGTAATAAATATTGTGGCTTCAAATATTGGCAATTGCTCTATGCAGTCCCATATTTTCTTTCTCCACCCTCAACTTTGTTTAAATACCTTTTTACCCTTTGTGATTGATATCTCGTCATTTTTATACTTCTTTTAGATGCAGCATTAGCTATGACAACATGGTAAGGTAAACATGCATACTTGAACATGACATCATTCAGGATCATGTGCACACTATGAACATGTGAGCATGCATAGTTGGTCTAACTATGGTGTATGTTTTTGTTCAAATACTTCATTTTGCATACTTCTTTATTGGCCAAAGAAATAAACTTCCGGATTCAACCATCCGTAAGTGAACAAAAAGTTAATTCCAGAATAATCATCTGCAAGAAAAAAATTAATTGTGATAAAATTTTAATTTCATATGGTACAATCAATGAATATAAAAAAAATCTTAGTCATTTAATCTAGAATATATTTTCAAATACATAATCTAAAAATATAATCAGAATTGTACAATCTACAGTTATTTTTCGACTTTCGAATTTTATAATTCGAAATTAATCTTTTTATTTTTGAATTTACAATTCTTAGAACAGCATTTTATCAAATCATATGAAGGAATATCTTTAACATTTGTTGCTGTGTTTGGAGATGTAGGAAAGAAAATATAGAGGTGCGGGAAGACATTGTCCGTAACTTTTTAAAGCCCAACTGAAATACTGACAAATTTGATTTCGAAAGGTAGAGACCCACTTTTACATTTTCATTTAGCTTCTGACCCAAAACTTAAAAACGGAATTTCATTTAGTAGCACGATGATACACTTTGCCTTGACAGTTGAGAAGATGACATGATTCATACATTTCATTCTATGATTTCGGTTTAATTAAATAACACAATTTGATAAAGAAATATAATAAATACAAAGTATATATGACATGATAAGATCAATCTCCACATTTAAAGGATGATCTGTTTTGGAATTTAGAATTCCACACAATTTTATCTTTTAAAAATGCTTTAACAAAAATTAAGACGAAAAGTATATTTAAATTATTATTGACCTTAAGTATTAAGCCATGTTGTGAAACTATTGAGTTTATCTGATCAAGAAGTTATAAGTTGATGGATTTCATAATCAATTATAAAACACTCTTTGTTACAAGTTTGACATAAAATATGACATTTTAGACATTAGCACCAATGACTTGCAAAGACCACACTGAACTCTGCATTTATTCAGCAATGGTCGTGACGCAAAAAAGGATCAATGTAGTTTTATATGCGCAAGAAGATATCAAAATCATAATGCATAAAGTTACACTATAATCTCCATATAAAAATGGAACAGAGAGAACACTAAAAATCATAATCAATGGTTGAAGTAGAAGGTTACATAAGTACATAGAAAAACACATATTTGTGAAGCTATTTACTTATCCTGTGTGCTATTACCGGTTGGCACTGAGACCTTGCTGAGTCTGCTTGGTGATATCTTGGCAGCATTACATTTAGTTTTTCTGTGATTGGAAGCATTGAAACCATAAACTGCTCTATATGCAAGTGCTCTTCCAAAGTGCCATTTTTGAGGATTGTTTACACTTGATGATGATGATGATGGTTGAACAGTGTTGTCTGATGTATCAGCATTGTCTTTCTCAGTAGACATTTTTTTTGTGTTTTCTGTTCTCTGAATAGTGTGAGACAGGAAGAAGGGGATACTCTGAAGGGAAGGGGATAGATCACGCTACCTGTTATGTATATATAGGAAAATAAAATAGAAAAACTTAAATATGGATATGTTTGGACAAATTTCCTTAAAAACACTTATAAAAATAGGTTTAGATAAATATTACTGAAAATATTTAAAGTAAAATATTTCGTAATTTAAATTAAATCGTACATAAAGTTAAAATTAGAATTTAGAGAAGTTATGTTAGAAAGTTTTCTGAAATAATTTAGTTTATTTACTTTTGGGAACGACATGGCAAGGGTTAAAGATGGTAAAAGAGAGAAGGAATACTTCTAGCGATCTCTTCACTACTTTTAAGACTTATCTTGTCTTGAAAAAGAAGGAACCAGATATGCCATATTTAGCATGTTAGGAAATGTATCAATAATGTTTCTCTTACAATGCATCTAGTAATAGAGAGGGAAATCGGGTAGATAAAAATAAGAAAAACAAGAGTAAATGAAAGTAAATACTCATTCCCTTGCTCTTAATATAAAATCATTATTAAAAATTCACATATACTAATAAAAATTCACAAATTTAATTTCAATATTAATAAATTTTAAGATTCCATTTTCACTATTGATTAAAAAAAACACATATTTATAGCATTTAGAAGGGATAAACTAAAAACTTTAGTATTTTACAAAAATTATAGAATGAATTACTATCAACTTCTGAAATATGTTTCGTACTAAAGACCGAAAGGATAAATAAATATAGTGATTGTTTCTGTAAAGCCGAATATTAGCCTATACTCTTTGTTCCATCTTAGTCCTATTTCATCTTCTCGAAAGGTATCTGTGCAAGACACAATTTTGATTTTAATCAAGACCATAAATGCTAGTGAAAAAAATCCCAACTACTTTACCTAAGACATCTTTTTATACTCTCCAAAATAGGTTTTTAGCTTTACCGTTTTACATGTCTAATCGGGATCCAATAATCCAATAATCACCATTATGTAAATTAATTGGGATTAACAATCTAATTAGGACATTTTACTAACTCGTCGGCAATGATCGTCACTTCTTGCTAATACACCATCTTGAGGAACATGCAACTACTGGTGGTGCTTAGTTGTGTTGGATCCTGAGGAACAGTGATTATCGGACCCGACGTGTTTGATCGTTCAGTGAGTGACTTTTATAAATGTTTGGTTTAGGGTAAAAGAAGAAATAGAAGAAAAAGCATAATTTATGAAATCATGTCTTCAATAATAATCAATTATGTTGCTTAAAAAAAGCATTTTTTTTCAGGCTTAAATACCTTCTTGGTCCTCATTTTCGTAGTGTTTGTTGTAGATAGTCTTCATTTTGACAGAATGTTTAAAATGATCCTCATTTTTACCGAATGTTTAAAATGATCCTCATTTTTACAATTCATAGTTTTATTTAGTCCTTTTCTATAACGCCGTTTAATCATTGACGAAACATTGTACAGATGACACAGTTTGTATTTGTATTAGGGTGTGTTATGTGTACTGTACATACAAACCGTGCCATATTACAATGCTTCGTTAGTGATTTAAACGGTGTTACAGAAAATGACCAAATAAAACACGAATTGCGAATTGCAAAAATAAGAACTATTTTAAACATTCAGTAAAAATGATGATCATTTTAAACATTCTGTCAAAATGAAAAACATCTGCAACAAACAATACAAAAATGAAGACAAAAAAGTATTTAAGCCTTTTCTTTTAATTATAAAGCACCAATTACACAAACCACTAGTAAATAAACAATTTATAGTGATTTTTAACAGAAGAAGGAAATGCCAAAAAATGTCAGACACACATCCTCTTCTTATTTATTTTTGTACCGATTTATAATGAAGTAAAAAATATAGAACTTACACCTTTTTTTTATTTATATCCTATATTTTCATTCTGCCGAAGATACTTCATTTTCACTCATAATTTTTCCTCAAATTCTTTACCTTAATCTTTCGTGGAATACAGAATGACTTCCTTCACAGACTTTATTGTGCTGTCTCAATCTTGAACACATTTTCAGATAAAGCCGATGGTAAGATTCAAAGTGAGACACTTTGCCTGATGCGAAAAAGGGTTATCTCGACTACATGTCATTTTCGTACAACTTGAACCTCACTTTGGGTTCATTAATAAATGAAATATCTAAGCATAATAACACTTGGAAATATTTTTATGAACTTGTAACCTCGCATCGAAGGGTACCCCTGCTATATATTAACTCCCCCTGTTAATGGCAAATAGCTGTAATAATCTTCGTTTTGGAAAGCAAAAAGGAACTTAATCCTATTGGAGGGCTTACGGGCAAAAGCTATTATTACTTAAGCATCAATTCAGTCCGATGCTGAATTTTACTCGCACTAAGATTTTCAAGACAGTGGAAAAGCCTTTCAGACACTCTGAAGGTAAAGTTAACAAAGAGAACTTTGGCAGGTCACAGGAGAATCAACAAATATAACCAAGATATGTACTTGCTGAAAAAAGCATAGCTAGTTTCTAATGGAAGATACATACAAGGAACATAGATATGTACAGCTCATTGCCTTTTGTGTGATTGCATCATCAATTACAATTTTATATATATACCTTTCTTGTGGAGGAAACCAGCAAAAATACCCCAGAATAAAATCTCAACAATTACAAAGGCCATTGTACCCCACTTTTCGGAATGAAATATGGCCTGCATTAAAGCTTCACTGGCGTCAACCTGCATATAAAATTGCCAACAAAACCGAATTTACTAATTAAGTACGAAAAAGGTCTTTGCTGCGACATCCCTCCACAAAAAATGCAATTGTGACAAATTAAGGAATGCTAGAAAAAAGTAGTTTTCATAATTATTGCCATATGAAAACAAACCATGCTATATTCGTTGGACTAATAAAATGAAGTTAAACAGCTTTTAGTTAACATTTTGCTTGAGTAAATGGTGAAAAATACTTTGAATCATTTCAATTGCAGTGGACAAAATATGTGAAGAGTTATGTATATGGGTTGCACTATACATTCGGCACTGTCACTTCTTTTTCGTACTAAGAAAGTGTGAAGCAATTTATGATTCCAAATTCTCCAGGTTAACACAGAAGGCAAAGAAGTATAATCAATACACATCGTCCACAAAGAAAGAAAGCAAACAGTTTAGTTAGAATTTGGCCAATGCCACCTGACAGGTCATTAGCAGTTTAATTCTAATTCCAAAGAGGAATTTACAGAAATCTGTTGACTCCTATTAGTAAAAGTTTAATCTTCAAAGAAAAAACAAGTTCTAGCTTATATAATAATATAACTTACAATAAAAGAAGAGATATTCAAAGAATCATTGGGAAACAAACATTACCAAATTATTTTCAGGAGAATGCCAATAGAAACCCTGGATAGCTGCTGGGAAAATGTCACAAGCTGCCAATGCATATACAACAAGAGCATTCATTCCCATCCATTGCAGTAAAATTGTAGGCTTTCTGTGATGTTCTATGTCAACCTGCAAGAAAATATGTTTTGATTGCAGGTTTTTAAATAGTTGGCAGCGATTATAGTCACCTATTAAGAACAGAATGTCACCATTTTTTTTGGCAGTGATTCAACTGGGTTAACAAATGGGCTCAGGAAGTGCACCAGATAAGGCTATCGAGGGCTGTATGGGTGATCCCAAACAATGGCCCTCAAAACACGTGTACATTTTTTTTCCATTGGTAGTAGGAGATTAACTGCATGAAGTACCAGCCTACCACCTTTTGTTCATTTGCCTATAATCTCTCTGCTTTCCTGGGATATAAATTATTTCTACTTAGGGGACAAGGATGAACTTACAATGTAATAGATAGCGGTCAAGACTAAGCCCGATGCCCCTGCAGTTATGAACATGTAGCTTAACGTGTACAGTGCTTTTGATAAAGGAATTCCTGAGAAAACAATTCAACTGTCAGCATAGAACCCTTTTTATCTTAATAAATTTATGATTAGAAGTGTACCTAAAATCTCCAGAATGTATCCTACTAACAATAGAGCGAAGGAAAACACAGACCAAAGAAGTACCCTCTGCTTGTTATCCTGAATGAACAATACAGCAGTTGAATCATAAAAAGTAGACATATCCCAAGGGCAAATTTAAATTTTCCAGCTAAGGCGTCATAACGGAATCATAACCGAAACCTGGAAAAGTACAATTATGCGACCATATTGCAATCCCATGAAGCAGGTAATCGCAGACATGAGTGAACTGGAAGATTAAAGAAAATCAATCAGAAGCAGATATTACATTGACTATATTTTAAAGTTGTCAATGCCAATCTAATCTCAAGGATAAATACCAACACATGAGAGAGCAGTGAAAACATATTAAGAAAACATAAGCTAAGTACTCTGCAAAAGCTCAATAAAATAAAATATCTTCTTTTTGGAGACTCAAATTATAAGATTTAACCATCGTTTTCAATGCCTGTAATAATTATATAAGGATAAAAGAAGGGAGCAGGGAATGCTTTTCCACCTCAAAATACCCTCTGGATCAAATGGTGCAAGGCACCATCCAGGTGAATTTGGAGGCAAGGGTCCATAGTCAGGAGAGTTGACACTACACTCCTGAGAATGAAAAGGTCAGGAATAACATCATTTAACAGATAAGATAAATTAAATTTGAGGTGGCAGTATATTCAATAAAAGAGTATAGAGTTACTTAGGATAAATAACCTTTGTCCTTATGTACACAGGTCGCTGGTACAAATGATCTTCACCAAGAATTAATCTATCAACAAATCCCACTGCATTACAAGGAGGTTCAAGACTGCCCCTCACTTCACAATGAACCTGGCATATGAAAATGCATAACTACAAACCAATTTTTCCCAGTAGCTAGAAGAATCATAAAAAAAAAAAAAAC
>Ga0099823_1003679_pt1 | contig 14661 bp, 7 predicted proteins | sample CowpearedBW_FD_76831 | JGI IMG/M metagenome (GOLD analysis project Ga0099823, IMG submission 76831) | Root nodule microbial communities of legume samples collected from California, USA - Cow pea red BW | ecosystem: Host-associated > Plants > Roots > Nodule | place: USA: California | collected...
ACAATATACATAACCTTAATAGATCATGATCATCTGCAGACATTCACAACATAGGATTCATGTTCGTGCATATAAATTATCATGGCGCATCACAGAAAACATCAAGAACACCAAAACAACCAAAACTAGTTTGCGCTATATGCGTCACCTAGCGGGTCACCCCTCGACCGCCAGACGGTTCATGGTGAAACCCAGGAAATGGACATATATGTATGTGTCGCCTGGCGGGTCATTAAAGTTTACATTTAATTCCATAGAGGCTCCTCCTTCCCGCATTTATTAAATAATTATTTATTTAATTATTTAAATTTAGTGGGTCTTACACGTGTTATACGAGAGCAGATGTTGATGCAGATTCTAGTAGAGATGCATAACTATGAGGAGCTCGGGGGAAAGACTTGGGAGTTTTATTTTAAAAGCATTTGGAACTATTTTTGGACTATAATGTAATAGTTGTATATTTTGATAACTATTTTTATTTGGTAAGATTTGTAATAAGTTTTCTTGACAACTTATACCAAATTGGTTTGAGTTTTAATGATGTTTTTTGAATTATCAAAATTTATTCAAAGGACATTTAGACAAGTGGTTTTTATAAATAAAATGGTTGTGAAGTTCCTATTTAATGAGATGGTATCACATGTTGTGTTTTGAAGTTTTGGAAAATTTTAAATCACACATGACATCTCGGAAGGGCTGTTACAGTCACCTACTACTAGAGCTCAGAAAGACAACATTTTTGACGAAGAGCACAACGAAGAAAAACTCCAAGCAGATCTGGATCTCGTTCATGAAATCTGGAAAGAAGCCGCATAAGAGAAATAATGGCAAACAGATACAACACTTGAGTAAAAAAGCTAGAAACTTGACAAAATGAAGAAAGAAATATCCCTCCAACAGGAATACTGATGAGTGTGTATTATTGCCCTCATTTAATGTTTAATTCTGGATTTTTAATTGAATTTTGTTATTAAAAGATTGATTTAATTGAGATTTCTTATAATTGGGTTTATTGAGCATGAGATACAAAAATATGTTAAAAATAGCTTTTTAGTTGCATAAATGTTCTTTGGATATTTTGAGGTGTGTTAGTGCAATTGTAACTAAGTTGAGCTCATGGAGGTGTGTAAATAAATTGTTTAAAACTTCATGGCACCTTAAAGATAAATCCAAGAATATGAAAATCACAAAAATTCAAGCCAAGCATTGCATGAAGAATGCATGAAAACTTTCAAAAAGTGAAGAAGTTTGGCTAAGCCAAGAAGAGGAAACAAACAACAAAATATGGACCTTAGGGATTTCTCTATTTTTTTTCCCAGAAAAAAGGCTTTCATAATTCATAAATATTTATGATAAAAGATAATTGGGAAAAATATATCATTAGATATTTTATTTGATATTTTTAAACAATTATCTTATTTAATTATATCATAAAATATCAAAAGATAATAACTATCAAATATTTTTAAATATGGCAAGATCTTCTATAATCTTTTTAGATCTCTACAACAAACAAGTATATCTTGAAGATATTTGATTATTTAGAAGATAATGGGAGGAGATTACAAGAGGGGCAAAATTAGAAATTGGACATAAATTAAGTTGTTGAATAATTAATTAAAGATTTTTTATTAATTATCTTTGATATATCTCAAATTATCAACAAAGGAAATCTTCCAAATATTTTAGAAACGAATAAAATTTGTTAATTATTTGAGAGATATTATATAAAAAGATAAAAGATTTTAGCAATAGAAAATATAAGATTCAATTCCAATCATGACCTATATAAAGAGACCAAGGGAAAGTAGAAAGACAAGCTCGAGACTTTGGAGTTTAGGAACCCTTAAGGGAGCATAATTTTGTTCCTTTCTCTCTCTCTATTCTTCTTCTATTTTTATTTTACTTTTGCATTCCATGGAGTGTTAAACTATACTTTGATTAAAGGTATTTAATCTAAATAAAATTAATCGAGACTTTACAATGATTAAGCTTTTTATTTGGTGATGAGATAAAAGAATAGACATGATTAAACATAATAAAATTTGATTGAGACTATATTTTGGTTGAATTAACTATGGATAATTTAAAAGTTCTCACTTTTAATTGAGATTGTAATTTGGTTAAAAGTGAGAAAGCCAACAAATACTCCAAGAAGTAATTGATGAACTCCTTCAGAGTGGACTCTCGCACAACCACTCTAAAATGATATAATTTGGATCTCCAAAACATCGAGATCAACAAAGTAGACCATGGGAGGAGTCTTGGAGATCGAAGAGAAATCACACTCACCTCATCGACATGAAAGAGTAAACTTGATGTTCCAATACCCAAGTACACAAAAAATTCAGTGAGTACAAGCCATTCTAGTTGTCTGAATACATGAGTAGGCTCGACATTCCAATACCCGAGTATAGGAAGAATTCAATGAGTACAAAAGCAACTTGGCATTCTAGTGGTCCGAATACATGAGTGAACTTGGCCTTCCAGTACCTGAGTACAAAAGTCTTAAAGGTCGAAGAGAAATCACACTCCACCTCATCGACATGAAAGGGTAAACTCGACATTCAATACCCACGTACAAAAAGAATTCAATGAGTACAAGGCATTCCAGTTGTCTGAATACATGAGTAGGCTCAGCGTTCCAATACCCAAATATAGGAAGAATTCAATGAGTATAAAAGCAACTCGACATTCCAATGGTTCGAATACATAAGTAAACTCGGTGTTCTGGTACCTAAGTACAAAAGCAACTAGGCATTCCAATGCCCTAATACAAGAATAACTTGACGTTCTAGTATAAGATTATATTGATGTTCCAACTCTTGAGTACAAGAGCAACTAATAACTCAATGTTACAATACTCGGGTTCAAGAAAGAACGTTCTAGAATGAAGACCTAGTTTAAAGAAAGTCCAACGACACTCCAAACTTTAAAGTAGATGGAAAGGTAGAAGAACTTAATGGAAAGCTAATAATAACCGATATCATCTCAAGACAAACCTCAAGAAAAAGTAAAGTACAAGGACAAACGTCCACTAATGAAAGTAACCATGAAGAAAGAAAGACAAGAAAGTCGAAGGACGAAAAGACTTACAAGAACAAAAAAGGCAACAAAGCCTGTGTAAGACAACAACACATAATAAGCCTACCTAAGTCGGTAACACGAGTTAAAGCCTGCTCCGAAGGACGTGGAATGCAACCCAGCTGACCATAGGTCGACCAATTGGTTCGTCTTAGAACCTCGTTATTGGCCCCAAGGTAGGCACCAATGTTCCAATCCCAGGATATCTTTAGGGTCAATTACCCCTCATCCAAGGCATTGTCCGGTTTGGAGCGTCGCCTCCGTCACGATTTTATCCTTAAAAGGCGCTTTGGTAGGTGGTAAGAGAAAAAAGTATTTAAACCATCTTAGGCCTCGACTTCTAAACGATGTGAAACTATCATGTGTAATAGGAACAACTCTGTAGGTTGGATGTTAGTATACAATTTTTTTGTATTTTATTTATAACATTTATATTATCAAAATAAAAAATTGATTTTTCTTTCTTTTCTATAAAATTATGTAATTTATTTAAATTTTTATTATAAAATGTTTAATAATATGTTTTATGATTTTCTTTTAAAAGATATTTTATAATAACAAAAAATGATATATTCCAAAGCACACAAATTGGTTTAGCTCTGCTGAAATTTTATATTAATTAAAACTGAACAAAACTGAGATATTTATACGTAGTTTAGATGACCATCCAATGCAATGACGTGATATTGTGTACCAACTGCTGTTTCTGATTTGTCCAATAGTGCCACGGTTTTCAGATGCCATTGATGCATATTTTGTAAGTCGGAATGTTAAACAAATTGACTCATATTTCACCCTTTTGGTTGAACCTTCTCAAGAAAGAACATTCCATTATCTTCGAGGAATGTCAACATAGAATTGTGAAAAATGTTGGACACAGTTTCGGCAATATTATTTACTGAAGAAAATTGTAAAACATGCTATCTTTGCTACAAAGAGAAACCAGGAACAGCTGCGGCTACCTGGTCATGTTCTATTTCTCCATCTTGGACTAATGGGAGCTCCCAAAAAAAGTCAGGCAAAATCATATAGTTAAATATGTTTTTATTTTTTAAATTTGAACCTAAATCTAAAGTTTATTTATGTTTGAGACTTGATATATTTTGATCCCAACTTTAAAAATAAATATATATAATTTTATTAATTCAAATGTGTTAATTCTTTTTACATATTAAATGATTTTTTTTAGATTGATATTTGAATTAGAATGTTTTAAAATATTACTATATTCATTTATTTTAAAATTTTAAAATTAAAAATTAAATTATATCAAAATTTTAAAAACGAATCTTAATTTCATATTTAAATTTAAAGTTAAAAATATATTTAACTATAAAATAAAATTAATATAATTATATTCATTTATTTTAAAATTTAAAATTAAATTATATCAAAATTTTAAAAACAAATCTTAATTTCATATTTAAATCTACGACTAAAAATATATTTAAACGTAAAATAAAGTTTTTACTTCCAATCTTATTTAAGCCGTGCTTGAATTGTCCTTTTTCTTTGGGGTTTTGTTTATTAGAAACACCACCTAACAATAGTAAATAAGCATAATCTGGAATTTTTAAAGTCAATGGAACATATTCCTTAAGTACCCCTTTGGAACTTAGATACTTGGAGAGGGCCTAGCACTCAGAAAAGATGGCATCTCTCCCCCCATTTGGAATCCACTAAACTTTTCTTTTTCTTTCCTTATAAATTTTGAGATGCTTCTCTATTCTTCAAAATTTTGCATATTTAGAAATTGCTTCCTTTTGATCCTTTGGTTCTCCTAAAACTACCTCATTTGCCTGTCACAAGCCAAGCACCAGGAAATTGGCAGGTATGTTTCGTTTTGCTTGTCCTATTCCTTTCTCTTGTTTAATCTATTTCATATCTTGTTAGGCATTGGACAACATTTGGAATTTCTACTTTACCAAAACAGCACATGACAAAATGATTTCAAAAATTGCAAGAATTGAGAATTTCTTGTGTACCTTGCACATGCATATTGATGACAGTTTTAAGAAAAACTAATAATAATTCGTTTACTTCTGATATTTATCAAGTGAAACGTATCAAAGACACTATTGTTAGATTCATACAATTTAATTCCTTTTTTGTTTCCTTATACTCATTTCAAGGATTGAACTCTTACCTTTTGCTGTCTTCAGAAGTCTTTGCCAAGAAAATGGGAGTAATAATGTCATGTATTGGCAAGTCAAGCAAGAATATGTGCTTGGATGACAAGATTGAAAGGAAAATAGTTGAAATGAGAAGATATAAATTTGCACAGAGCAAGTTGAAATCAGTTGATAGTATAGTTATGATGTTCCCAATGTTTAAGGAGAGGCTGAAAACGCTAAGAGGAATGTTTGAACAGTATGGTAAGTTTCAATAACAGTCCCAACATTCGGTTTTGAATGAGCTCCAGCTCTTCAATTTTGGTAGAAAAGTAAGTGTTTTATGTTGTATCTTTCACAGATGAGGATTCTAATGGGTCTATAGAACCCAATGAGCTAAAGAAGTTCTTAGAACATCTAGAACTTCACCTTAAAGAGCAGGAGATTGAGAATCTTTTTGAGTACTGTGATATTGATGGAAGCAAGGGCATACAGTTCAATGAGTTCATAGTTCTTCTATGCCTCATTCATCTACTAGCCGAACCTTCATCCTCTGTTAATGTACTCATTGGAAACTTAATTTTATGCTTTATTGATCTTGAAATTGGTATATCTGATAAAACTATGCAATGACTTCATCATGATTAAATTTTTCTTTCAGTCATCTAAAGCAGGGTTAGAACAGTTTGGAGAAATTTTCAATTCCATAGTTGAGGCCTTTGTGTTTTTTGATCAAAATGGTGATGGGAAGCTTAACAAAAAGGACATGGTCAGAACACTGAATGAGACCAATCCTCGTGAAAGATCCCCTGCGCGCATCTCTAAACACCGATTTCGTATTATTTACTTCACTTCAATTCTATAGCATAATCTGTTTTGATCTTTACTTTCTCCTTTCTCCTTTCTCATTTCTATGTTACCTTTCTGATTTTCCTCTCTGGTTTTTTCTTCCTTGCAGAAGAAATGGACTGGGACAAGAATGGCCAGGTCACGTTCAGGGAGTTCCTATTTGGTTTCATTAACTGGGTTGGGATTGAAGCAGATGAATAGAGAGAAGAGTTTGAAGTTAGATTGTGCTAAATGTGTGTGAGCTTGATTTGTCTCCATGTTGTTAAGACTGTGCTGGAGAAATTTATACACTTTGCTTGTGGAATTGAAAACTATAAAATTGAAGTATGAATAGAAACACATGATTTTTTGCGATGCTTCTGCATAAAAATACACTGATACATGAAGCTTCTTTTATATAATATACAACCTAGTATAGATATTAAGTAGACAAAAACAAGATAGAGCCTTTTCTATATTACAAAAATTTCAGTTCCCATTAGGTAACTTCAATGTCCTTCTGCAATTTCTTACTGTATTCCTAGAGCTTGGATTCTCTTAACCATTGACAAAGAACAGTAATTTATCTGTCTCCATTCTTCACTGCTCTCCTTGCTATTCTGGACAAGTAATTTGTCATTGCCATCAAGGATGCTTACTATTTGTCTCATGCTTGGTCTTAACTGCGGGTTGCAACTTGTGCAAGCAATTCCTAATCTTACTAATCTCATCAATTCTTGGTCATTGTATTCTCCATTGAGTCTAATGTCAGCTAATTCCTTCAATGGTCTTTTTCTCATCTCAAACTCATGAACCTTCTTCACCAAAAGTACCTCTGGTTGCCTGAAATCCACTGCCATCTGTCCACTCACAACTTCAAGCACCACCACACCAAAACTATAAACATCAGCTTCGGTGGTTGCTTCACCTGATTCCACGTATTCTGGTGACATGTAGCCGAAAATCCCACGAACCGATTTTCTAGTGTCAGCAACCACATGATGACCATGCTCATTCCTTGACAAAAATTCTGCTAGAGCGAAAGAGCTGAGTCTTGGATTCATATCTTGCTCAAGAATGACAGCAGAAGAAGTAATGTTTCTGTGGATCACTTGTTCATCCCATTCCTCGTGTAGATAGAGTACTGCAGAGGCCAGTGCTTTCACTATGTTGTACCTGTGATGCCATTGGAGGAAAGAAGCTCCACTTCGAGTTCCATTGTTATGATGCATAAGAAGTTGGCTGAGAATTCTACTTGCCGAGTAATCATAAATAACAAGCATCTCTCCTTGCTCAGTGCACCATCCACGAAGTTGAACCAAATTCCTGTGGCGAAGCCTTCCCAGATTCCGGAGTTCGTTGGAGAATCTATCACGCAGTGCAGGACATGTCTTCATTCCAAGGCGTTTCACCAAAACATGGCATTTGTCATCAAGGATGCCATGGTAAGCAGTTCCAAAGTCTAGCTCAGCGACCCTTCTTGAATCAGAGAAGTTATCTGTAGCAGAAACAATCTCCTTGTATGATATTTCTCTTGGAGTTTCTACCACAGGAAATGGTCGCTGGTGGTGCATGCTCTTAGAAGAGACGATTTCACTGTTTTTGTACTCAGCGGTTACATACACAGTTTGACCTGCTGCTGTGACATAGTTTGAGGTATTGTTGGTGGTTATGCTTGCATTATCTGTGGTGGAGCTAGTGCCGCTTGTGCTGCTTGGACTGTGACTAGTATCAGATGGGGAAGACAAAGAGATGTATAAAGGGTGGGAGAGAAAAGAAGGGAGTGGTGGTAGTTTAAAAGAAAAATCAGAAAGAGCTTCCACTACCCATTTCATGCTTGGCCTCAATTGTGGGTCATGGAGTGTGCAGAGAAGGCCTGTGTGAATGAAATGCTGCATCTCTGAGAGGATGAAGGATCCATCTGGTAGCCTTGTATCAGCTGCTTCCAGAAGCTTTCCTTCATCAGAAAGCCTTCTAACCCAGTCAAGCAGAATCATTTGTTCATCTGTCTGTGTGAGATCAATTGCTCTTCTTCCAGAAGCCACCTCAAGCACAACAATCCCAAAACTGAAGACATCAAATTTGGAGGTAGCATTGCTTGGTTTCTGCAAGCTTTCAGGAGGAAGGTACCCAATTGTGCCCCCTACTCTTGATGTTTCTCCCAATCTGAAATGGTCACTTCTGATTGATGTTGTTTTCCTGTTCTTATACTTATACTCATACTCAAGCTCATGCTCTAGCCACCTTGCCATGCCAAAGTCACCCAACCGAGCATTGTAATGGGAATCAAGCATCACGTTGCTGGTCTTAACATCCCTATGAATGATCTGAGTCTCTAGTTGCTCATGGAGATAATACAATGCAGCTGCCAAACCTTTCACAATCTTCACTCTTTGTCCCCATTGAAGAGGCTTGCCCTTCAAGTTCTCATGCCTGCGAAACAGAACACGGTCAAGGCTTCGGTTTGGCATGTAGTCATAAACAAGATGCAACTGATCTTCATTGACACACCAACCCCTCAGCCTCACAAGATTCTTGTGGCGAAGATCAGCGACGGCTGTTAACTCTGCTGCAAAACTTTTCTCAAACTGCTTCCCTTTCCCTGCCAAACAGCACTTCACAGCAACCACGGTTCCATCACTCGGCAAAACGGCCTTGTACACTCTGCCAAACCCTCCACTCCCCAAAACTTGGTCTTCACTGAAACCATTAGACCCTATGAACAGCTCTGCATAGCTGAAAATTCTGGGGTTGTCCCTCCCAATGTTAACAGAAACTTGCACACCATCCATATCGTGAAACAACACACCACAGTCGTGCTTCTCTTTGTGCTCTCCCTTTTGGCAAATTCTCCACCACCCTGAGTCATAAAACTTGCCCAAAACATCTCGAAGAGAAGCAAGAACTTGCCCCCCACATGCCCTGTGAGGGTGTTTGGCCTCAACAACTTGTTTCTTTGGTGTTTGGAAGGGTTCTTGTTGCAGTCCCTTTTCAAGTGGCACCACCATTTCACCAGAATTTGGTGGTAAAACGATGCATAGGCGATTCAGCTTCATGGCTGAGATTTTGGTGAATGGTTTGTGAGAGAAAAAAGGTATTTGAACATGAATATTTGAACTTGGTATTGAAGTTGATATTGAGGAGATTATCTGGTATTTGATAATGACATTTAATTGTTGTTGGGTTGTCGCTATGTTTTTCAACGCGTTTAGTTTGAATAAGTTGAATTTTATCCGGCTTATCGCCAATTTGGAACCTACCTCCAAAGCCTTGTCAATGTTTCCTAGAGACAATTATTTGTATTTTAGAAAATTATATCTCGAAAACTCGTGACCATTTTATAATCACTGAAATACAATTTTTTAATAGAAAACAAAATATAAATAAAGAGAAAAAAATATAATTATTTTTTTCAATTAAAAAGTTATAATTCTATAATAGTTTTGAGTCTCAATAGATCACTATCCTTTTGATCGGAAATGATTTGTAATAATTCAATAAGTGGTTTTAGGTTTCATATTTTGGAGTTAGATGTTCTTCGCAGCACATCTAGAAAGGAATGGAAGATTATACGAGTCACGGTCAAGTTTCAATATACGTCCCTAACTTTTACTTTTATAAAAATAGGTAGTAAATTTTGACTTAAATGAATATAACTTAATATCTAAATGAACTTTTTAGATCATCATTTACTTTTGATTATATTCATGTTAAATTTTTATTTGTTTTCTTTTTAACAAAGTCATCGCCAAACTTACTTTTTAGATTAAAATATATATTTTGTCACCATTTTTTTTAATTAAGTTTCAATTTTTATTAATTTTGTTCTATTTTTTTTCTAAAGCAATTTAAATAGTAAGTTTTTTTTTTCAATTTTTTTAAAATTATTTGAAAATTTTACTTTTTTATTTTAATTTATTTTAGACTTTTAAAAAATGTCTATGTGTTAACATAATCTTATACCATATGTTAGATTTAATCTAGTCTATTTTTTTTTTTAAGAATGGAACAATTTTGTTCCTCAGAACTAAATTGAACAAAAATAATGAATACAAAAATAAAAATAAATATAAAACATTGATTCTGTAATACACACTTTGATTGACATGTACATTTCTTCAAAACTAAAAAAATGTAAAAGAAATTAAAAAAATAATTTTAATTTTTTTAAATTAAAAAAGAAACAAAAAAAACTCACCTGTGACCATCATTTTACTAATTATTTAAATGGTGTTACTAACAAGAATTAAATCAAATAAAATTGACAAAAAAATTGACCTGATTGATTAAGTAAAAAAATAATATTAACACTCAATTTACATAACTAAATGAAAATATATACTAAATATATATTATCATACTTTTTATATGTATCTTTTAATTATGATTATACATTTAAAGTGGATTAGTTCGATTCAGTTTTTTTATAGAAGTTTAATCAAAATATTCATTTATTTCATTAAATATTGTTATAAAATAATTAAAAATTAAAGTATAAATTATATAATTTGATAAACAAATAATTTTTTAAAATTATTAAAAAGAACAATATTATACTCTTTTAAAAAGTTAAATTTCCAGCTTACATAATTAAACTAGAAATAGTAATTAATCATAATAAATAACTTCTTAAAAAAATAGTAAAAAAAATTAAAAAACTAGTTAATAAATTTCAGGTTAATTTATTTTTAACTTAGATTCAAATTCGCTTAATCTATAGTTAAATAAATTAGATTTTAGTCTTACCCACAGTTAAGAAAATTAATTTTTTTTCAATTCAACTAGACTCAAACGCATACTCATGATGAACCCGATTATTTCAGGATTTGAACCTGCGTTATATACACCTTTTTTTTTTAGTTTTCTAAAAAAACATTGATCGATGTCATTTTATTGATTGACGCTGATTAAATGAATAAAAAAAATATCGTTTCCCAAATAAAGTGTGTGTAAAGAAAATTGCTTTTTGAGCGTAGGTTTTGGGCATAGAGACAAAAGTTGTGTATTACGAATAACATCAATTTATTGAAAACAGACAAAATGGTGCAACTATTAGGTTGAATTTAGGTGAACACCGCTAATCAGTGAAAAACATTCCTAAAAGGAAGGGCCAAAAACGCAACAAAACTGAACCAACATGCATTACAAAATGGAAATATATTTCCTAAAGCTCCCAGTTTAGCTTGTAAGAGTGACTTGATTTGATAACAACAACCATTGACTTTATTTTCTCCTCTCTTTTTTTAGGGTCCTACCCTACGTATAATTTTTTAATTGTTTCAACAAGGTTACAATGACACTTCTTATAAATTATACTATCCCTTTTAATTATTTGAAAAATATTATAACATGCTTTCTAACAGAGTGATTGTTGTAAATTAAAAGAAAAACATAAATAACACATTATCAATATAAAAAGTTAGAATAGTAATTAGACAACTTCAAGATCTAAATTTAATTGAAAAAAAAATCTTATTCACATGTTCTTATCCTGAAGTTATTGGATTTATTTTCTCCCACGTAATTGGCGCAACTAATAAATGATGGGTATAAAAAGCAAATGGAAAACCAAGAGAGCATGAACAAATGCATTAGGCGAGGGTACTTCGGTCTTTTAATTTTGTCGTCAGACACATCATTATTTTGTTGAAGGTTTTTTTGGAACCAAATTATTGGTGTAGATAATTAAGAAAGATGTAATTATATCGTATTATGTATTCATATATAAAGATGATGTAACTAAGATGAGTTTATATTATGTTATTATTAGTAAATAATAAATTTATTAATTTTATATAGAGATTAAACATTAAAATTATACTTAATTTAAATATATTACTTTAGTTTTTCTAGTCAATATTTGTTGAAAAAAAAGTGTTCTTAATTTTCCACGCTTCTTTTGCTAATGACTTCTTTTCGTCTTGCTAATTATGTAGTTAACCCTCGTGATGTATGGTGAGAGAGTAAGAGTGAAAGTGGGTTCGATTAAGATTTGAAGGTCTGTGTTGTTAATGCGTCATTTTAGGATTGAATTTAATTTTTTGATAAAAGGTTTTTTCTGGATATATAGATTGATTATTTTTGGAAAAAAACTTTAAGTGTGAGTCAAAATTTAATATTGGATAAATAAAATTAAATATTATATAAAAATAAAAATCATAACACCATTATCTTAATATTTTGGAGGGAAAGTAATATCAAATATCTTATTTGGATAAAATTAATGTCATATAATATGAAACCCTAATCTCTTAACAGACTCGTGTTTCATATTATATTTTATAGTTATGTTATGAACAAGGTAACAACCGTGTCACTGAATAGAAACCTTTGATGGTTTAAAAACTTCAAATATAAAACAAGTGTAAAATTTAGGAAAAATATATTATAGTAGAATTTAATAAATAATAATAATAATATATTATGTGTAATTGTTAAAGAGGTCGCTTATTACATTTAAACCATGTTTAAGTTTAATTAATTGCTTTCATGAAAAAACCTAATAAACTTCAATTTTGTAAGGGTTAAATATGTTCTTGTTTTTTTTTTGAAAATTAGAATTAGTCCATCCTAAAAATTTTGGTCCAATTTAATCTTCAAATCTTAAAAAAGTGTAAATTTAGTCCTTTTAACCAATTTTTGTTAAGTTTGTTTGACGTTTTAAACGCGTTTCATGATATTATTTGAGTTTGTTTACACCGTTCGAAACATCTCCGTTTCAATGTTAGTTGAGAAACGCATTTGAAATGTATTTGATTTGAAGGACTAAATCCAAATATTTAAAAAGATGAGAGATTAAATTTGTTTAAAGTTTTCAAGAAGGACTAATTCTAATTCTCACTAAAAGTTAACTGACAAAATCATATTTAACCCATTTTTTTAATTCTTTTAGGTTTTGGATTTAGAATTTAACGTTTCACTCCTTATAAAATGTACTACACCTAGGCAGCCCAACAAAACTGCTCACACTTCTCATCCTTTGCCGCTATAGCTATACCGACATAGGCTAAGGGACTGGTGTACTGCATCTAGGCAGCCTAACACGACTATAAGGTAAAATTCGCCTACATAGCCCGCAGCATGCAAACAGTTATCAAATGAATCAATAGACAAGCATAAGCGGACTAGGCCGCCTACTTCAGAGGACAGGACGACACCTGTCGACCATTTCAGACTTAGAATATTGAGACAAACCCCCTAAGACCTACAATCATTGAATTAAGAGGGCCTGGCCCTGGCCCAGGCCCACCTATAACCCAATCAATAACCCAGTCCATGACAATGTCAAACATAATTAATAAACTATAAATACGCATGGACCCCGACAATTAAAGGTACGCATTCATTAATCCCTTAATCATGAGATTTGACTTTCTGAGAATCCTTTGGCTAACTTGAGCGTCAGAGTCTTCTTCGCAGGTAACCCCTCTTGGGTCCAAGCCAGTCCAAGTCGTGATACCAGCAGACAGCATACACGAGTCGAGAAGAAGCCAACTAGAGATATAGTGGATTGAGGTAAGTTGATATTTGTGTCTAACATCTCTTGTTTGTTCTCCGCAAGAACATAAAACATCCTATGTTACATTTATAGATGAAAATAGGTCGATTTCACTTGAAAATGATGTACGGTCTAATATATATTGTTCCTACAGAGAACAAATAAGAGATGTCAAACACAAATGTTACCTTACCTCAATCCGCAATCTCCTCAGTAGGCTTCCTTCCGGCTGACATATGCTATATGCTGGTGTCTCGGCTGGGACCGTTTTGAACCCAAGAGGGGTTACCTGCGGAGAGGACTCCGACGCTCAAGCCAGCAAAGAATTCTCAGGAAAGTCAAATCTCGTGATTAAGGGATTAATGAATGCGTACCTTTAATTGCTGGGGTCCACGCGTATTTATAGCTTATTAATTATGTCTGGTCACGTTATGGGCCAGGTCTTTGTTTGGGTCGCAGGTGGGCTTGGGCCAAGCCCATGACCTCTATATCGATCATTGTGGGCTTTAGAAGCTTTGCTAGTAATGTTTAAGTCTATAAGGACCGTCAAGTTCTCGTTTCCTCTTCTACAGTAGACGGCTAAGGCTGCCTACTCTCATTCATTTGATTTATCTTGTAACTATTCGTATCTCTGGGGTTATGTAGGTGGATTTTGCTGTTATAGTTATGTTAGACCGCCTAGGTACAGTACATATATATTAATTGAAATTGGTCAACTTAAAGTTTTTTTTAAAACTTATTTATTACAATAATAGGTGAGATTCTTTAAGAAAATAATATGCTAAGTTTTAGTATGCTCTTCAGACATTATAAAGTAGTTAATGTTTTGAAATAGTCTTGTCAAATTATTAAAAATGTTGAAAGAGTAAAATAAACGTAAACCAAACATACACTAAGTTTGAAAAAATCTAGATTAAATCATGAATATTTTGGAAAAGTTTCTTAAAATATACTTTTAGGCAAGAAAAATAAACTTTTTCATAAATCTTAAAAAATTAAGGAAAAATTTATACGATTATAAAATTAAATTAAGTAAAATATTTAATTAAAAGATGTGAAATATGTAAACAGTTTAATCTAATTTTTTATTAGTATTTAAAAAATTAAAATTAAAGAAAACAACAATGTTAACAAATATAT
>Ga0099823_1003692_pt1 | contig 14646 bp, 5 predicted proteins | sample CowpearedBW_FD_76831 | JGI IMG/M metagenome (GOLD analysis project Ga0099823, IMG submission 76831) | Root nodule microbial communities of legume samples collected from California, USA - Cow pea red BW | ecosystem: Host-associated > Plants > Roots > Nodule | place: USA: California | collected...
AAAAAAACCTGCAAATTGTAAACAATGTTTAAATGGGGAACAAATACTCCATCTACAACCGACAAACCGACAACCAACCATGAAACCCACCCCACCACAGATAGCGACAACACAAACAATTAAAAATGGCAGGTCACCAGCGAAAACAATAAACAATGCACCACCGAAAAAGCAACTACAATTTAAAATATTCCATGGAATGCATAAACAAAACCCTAATCATTAACACTAAACCCAATCAATACTGAGCAAAAATAAAATCCTAAAGCAGGACATACCTCCGCGATGAACACGTTTTTCCCTCCGCAACGATTGTACAGAGATGAGCATAAACCTTGGATGCCAAAAAATTGATCTCAAAGGCGGAATTCCAGAATTTCACAGAGCGACGAAAAAATCCCCAATTCGACCCACAAATCCCCAATTCGACATAAACAACCCTAAACCCAATTTAATTTCAACTTAAACCCTAAAATGAATATGCAATTAAAATTAAATGGTCAGCACAGTGCAAACGGACACGTCACTGAACAGTATCCACGTCACACAAAATCACCACGTTGGCCACTGTTCCGTTAACGATTTAGACAAAGTTAACGAAAAGGAGTTGATTGAAAAAAAATTACGAAAGGTAAGACCAAATTGAATACATTTTCAAAAGTAGGACCAAAGTGAAAAAAGTCGACCAAAACTAAGACCAAATGACTATTTAAGCCTATAATTATGTACTTTTTTCCCTTCACTAGTCTTTTATTTCAAAAGAGATATATTCTCTTATCGGAATACCTAAGGAGAAGGAGAGTGTTATGAATTGTCGTCCTTATACAAATACTCATGATAAAAGATTTTTCCCATTGGTAATGAGACACACATGAAAGTTACTTTCCCTTCTCTCATCCTCTATTATTATTCATTTACTTCTCCTATCTATTATTAGTTTTATTTTATAATAATTTTAATTTTATAAAAAGTTATCTAAAATTATATATATATTTTTTTAAATAATTAATTTTGCAACATTTTTTTATGAATATACAAGTAAGTTTTTGACATTTTCTTAGAATTTACCTGTATGAGATTATATAATTGATTTTTTAAAATAGTTAGATTTTTAAAATTTCAATATTTCATTTTAGAAAGTATAAATATAAATTTTACACCTGCGTTACCGCGAAAATGAGAAAGAGTTTGAAAACTAAAAAGCGCAAAATCCGAAGTTAGGGTTTTCGTTTTCCGTTAACCCATTCGACTTTCCCAAAATGGAGGAGAGAGGTGGCACTCGTGTTGGGACTGAGAAGATGTTGTTGAATCGGCGAGTCGAGAGAAATCTGGTTGGAAATAAGGGATTTAAGATTGTGCGTTTGCGAAGTGAAATTCAGAGCGTGGAGAAACCCTAATTCATGTTTGAGGAAGAGGTAAAGGACGCGCAAGTGGGACTCCTTGGCTTGATGGTGGTGGCGGAGATTGAGGTTTGACGGAAGAAGGGAGAAGAGAGAGCGGGAATTGAGGTTTTGTTGTTAATTTGAATTAATGGAAGTTGCAGCGTGGCAGTGATTCTCTAGAAATTCTAAAATGTGTGTTCTGTAATTTGGGGGAAATCGTGAGCCCTATTTGCTTTCGGTTATATTGTGATGTTCTTGTATTCTTTTGGACTATTAAATTACCGTTTGATAATGAGAAGTGCTTTTTGTCAAACTTTCCATACTGCTTCAATCTTAAAGCATTGATATTGGACATATTTTTGTATAAGTTCACGGGAAATTGCTATTTCTTCCCAGATTTTATCTGGATGAAGTTTGATGAATACATGAGCTTAAGCACAAAGATTGTAATCCGTTTAATTTGTTCAATTCAATACATCATATTATATATCTGCATCATATTATATATCCGGACCAATTTCTCGCTCCTTACTTGCTTAGTGTTTTATTTGATGTTTGAATAATTGCAGTTAACATAGGAAAGATGAAAATTTCTGGGTTGGATTTTGGATGAGGACGAGGAAACTGAGTAGAAAAAGTTTCGATATTTTGTAAGTAGTTTATGTCAATTAAGTAACTGAAAGGAAGAGTGAAATGGCATGATTTGTGTAAATCCTGCAGAATGTTGTTTTGTGGAAAGGTATGAACCTGTGATTGCCCAAAATTTCATCCTTGATTAGGGACAACATGTGTGTTCCATTCCCAGGCTCTATGTCTTATTTTTTTCCTTTAAATTGAATCACATAAGTACATTAATGTGCTCCATTTGAATGGATAACAGACAGAAGCCAGGAAAATTTAGGATGATAAACACATTTAATTTATACAACTACATACAAAGTGAACAATTTATAACATTTACAACCGAAATGATAAATTTGTTATTGATTGAGTTTAATGGCTTAGTGACGATGTGAATCACAGTCTTACACTCTTAGCCAACCTATTGCGTATTGACAATTATGTTCTTCAAAGTGGGTATTATCATCGAATTCAACTAGCTTTTTCATTTATTTCGTGATAATCATGAATGATTTTATGCTTTTAAATGCTCTGAAAAAATCTATTGTTTTCGCATTATGAAATTTCGTTTACAATGAACTTGATTTATGTGTTTTTTCTTCATTTTTTTAGGAAGAGTTGACACCACAGGAAGAATATTCTTCTCATGCAAATCTATAACTGTGAGGGATTTTAGTACCAGTGCATTTTCTGGGGGTACAACTGCGTGCATAGGTTTGTGTGATAAACTCAAACTTCATTTTTTTCTTGATTTTGTTAATATAGAATATAGATACTTTAGCTTTACTTTTGTTCCATCCTTCATGAGAGGTGAGTTGATGATTTTTGCTATATCTTGTAATTTACTGTATGAATTTTTGGAATAACGGTTCTGTTAGTAATAACTAGGGCCTGTTATGTCAAATTTCCACTTAGGCCAACAAGAGCAAACTTTGATCCTAGAGGCATTTTCAACAGTGCAGTACAATTTGGTTAATTATTTACTGGATGCTAGAGCATTTGGAATGCCAGAACTTAACATAAGCTCCTACCTTGATGATGCTTTATGGATAGGCAAACCACAGATCATTTACAATAGAAAGGGTGAAAAACATGTGTATGAATCTTGAATTTCCACCCTGTCTCAGGCATTCATTTTCTATTTTATACAGTTTCACCTCTCTGTAACGTTTAAAAAACAGGGGTGACTTCTATAAAGGCATGTGTGATTCATTTCTTACTTCTTTTTTTATATTATTTTGAGCTATTTTTTAAAGCACTCTACCCCAGTGCCGTCAATTTATCATCTAATGTTTATTAAGTTTTTGAAAATGGTTCCATAAAAGCCAGTAACATAAACAGCAAGGAGATGTTTTCTCATCCTCTTATTTTATTTTTCTATCATTGTTTAATTGCTGAAAAATAAACTTTTAAAAGACATTATAACTTTTGATAATATGCATTTCTTGTTTCACTATTCCAATTCAGTGTTTTTGTCTATTATGCTCAGTAGCTGTGATCTGAAAGGACTGGCAGGGGTTGAAATTGGCAATGCTTATGTTCTGTCAAATGTGACCAAAAAATTGAATAGTATTGATACTGAAATATGACTAATTAGAGGTGAAACTTACTAAATTAAAACTGCAATAAAAAAAATCCCTTTTATGCGGAAGAACTCCTTCACTCAGCCTAGTCTGACATTTTTCACTCAAGAACCCTCATACCTCTCATTCTGCTACCCTCCCTCAAATAATCATTCTCTCTCCATCCAGCATGATCCTGGCATCTTCCTCTCTCACTCCTTCTGCTGAGTATCCATTCTATTATTCTCTTGTTCTCTCGTCTTCCTCTCCCTCCAATTCTATCTCACTTTTACCACTATTCTTCTTTATATGTTAACTCCTAATGATGGGTTACCAATCACCATATCTACATTGGTATCTGTTCCAATTTGCTTTCCTACTACCTGTATCTTTCTTCTTGGTAACTTCTAATAACCATATTTATGTAGCATTCTTTCAATGCTATGTACGAATAACATGTTAGCAATAGGAAGTTTGTATTCATCCCAGAACAAGAAAAAGTTGCTTGAGTATTCTTTGGTGATTGAAATAGCTATGTTTATGAATCTTTCAAAACCCACTTTTGGTAGTCTTCAAGCCTCGGAGATTCAGAAATGTTATTCTTTTTAATTTTGCAGAAATTGGTTCCTCTGGTTTTAAAAGAGTGACGCACTTTGCGAAACTTTAAAGTCAATGACAACAGTTCTTTGATCAAACATTGCACAGATAGGGTGACAATTCTCTTGTTCTACAGATGATAGAAAAAGTAATAATTGATCAGATAGTAAGTTGACTCATTTTATTGAGTTTTCTTGTGTTGAGATTTTTTCTGTCTACATTTCTGGTGCTTCATAAGCTCATTTAGAAACCTTTTATTCTCATACTGATTTTGTACCGCAGCCGCAAAAGCCTTCTTTTGCCTATGGCGTCTCTCTCATGAGAATGCTTGTTACAGAGGATTCGAAACCTACTAGACTTTCTGAACAAAGCATCGCCGCTTTGGGCCATCATCTTCCGAATATCTGATGAATAATGTGCAGGTAAGTATGCTTCAGAAAACTGACTAGCCAAGCCATCAATGTAAAATTGAACTATGTTGTTGACTACTTGTCTCACTTTATTCTTTTAGATATCCCAGATCACGCTTTAAATTAAAATTAAGTAATTGTTTTTTCTGCCCTTAATTTATTTTGAAAGTCAAAATTTCTAGAATGTTTTTTAAGTATTATGATTGATTGTTACAATATCTTTCTATATAAAATAAAAATTGACAAGTTTTAGAAAAGAAATGCAGAATCTAATAAAATGTCTACCAGACATTATTATATCAAAGGCAATGGTGAGAATTGAGTCTAAAATGTCACTACTTCTCAGATGACTGGTTATTATGGTATTTTCCTTTGTTGGCAGTTGTTTTTGGAGTTATATAACAACAGATATCAATGTCACAATTTTAACCAATGTGAAAATTCATTGAGAAAAATGACAACTTTGACTCCTCTGTGTATGCTTACACTCCCTCCTACCGAGCTAGGGCTCGATTTAATTGAGGGTATATAGAACTAACTGATAAACTCACGGGTATTATTTGTAACAAATAATTAATAATTAAGATATTTTCATTTTCTCATTCTGGTCTAAAGACATGTGCTGTAGAAACTTATATTTGTTTTTTCTTCAACAAGAGTTTCTTCTAGATCTCTATTATGATTTCTGATCTGACTATGAAGTGTTGTAATTTGGCATATTTTTATTTTATAAGGAATCAGTTATAATTTTTGTTGACAACATGAATTGATTTATTTGTTAAATATGTGTTTCTATGCACATTCCTTTTTAAATGTTTGCTAGACTCCTATTATGTTTTTCATACTAGTGAGTGCTTCAAGTAATTTAGCAGTTTCTTCTTCTATTTTTTTCTCTAAAAGAATGGACCTTAATTTTTCTGATATGAATTTTAGTACTTGGATTATAGAGATTTCACTCTGGCATCTCAGGAGATGATGAACAGGTTCCTTTCAATTAAGTACCCAGCATTCTTCTTCCTTGATTTTTCTTGTTTGACCATTGTCATAAAGTTATGAATCTTGTGTTGAAGAAAATGGCTTAAGTTATATCTGAAAGCAGTTTTTTTTTTATCAATGTACTCAATGTACTAGGCCATTGGTTCTGTACTTTTAATGATGCGAAAGGATGCTAAATTACAACATATTATGTCTTTTTTCAAGGAAAACATTGACGACCTCATACATCAAGTTCATTCTTTAGGTGTAGATTCTACCCTATGGAGAAGAACACCTAGAACAACTATTAATTGTTATTTTGAAGCTTGCTGCTCATAAATATTATTTATCTTTTCATTGTATAAAATAAAATTGTAAAGGTTTTTCAGTATTTTTTGATTGCCTATATACCACTGTGTAGACAGTTAGATACTCTGTAGTGAGGATAGTTACATTTTGTATTAAATACATTTGCTCATTTAGCATTAATCCATGGTATGATCACCTTTTTTATGGCTGCATAAAATTCAATACAGTGTTTATTGCATGTGTGCATCATCACATATTGACTAGCTTTCTGTAGCTTCTAGGAAGATAAGAAACAAATTACATGGTATGATTAACCAATTAGTGTAAGATGAGCCATTTTAATATATGTGTAGGTTCAAACAAGTTCGGTCACGTGTCTTGGTGGTTTCAAAATCCAATATGTATATAGTTTTAATTTGAATTGAGTTTGGTTTTTAAAATCAAACCATGTATATCCATTAGAAAAACATCATGAACAGAACCTATTTAAATTATGGAGCAGAATGGTATTTTTAGATTTACTCTGTTAGTTGTATTCTTAGTTGGTGGTAGTTTCCTTCCAACCTTTGGCATTATTTTCTGAAAATTTTGGATGAGTGAGCTGTTAAATAGTTTAAAAAAACTCAGAAGGCTCATAGTGTAGAAATGAATGTGATGGAATTGTGCTAGGACTATGGTGGAAAACCTTAAAGTTATTGTCATGCTGTTTCTTCTAGTTGACTTCAGAATGAATCAGCTTGCCATAATAAGATACCAAAAAAGTAGAAGCAAAAACTGAATTAGATTCTTGTGACATTCAATTAATTCATAGAAAGGATAAGAGAGATAGAAGAAGTACATGTGATTTATGATTTGGTGGTGGTTGCGAGTGAGCGCTGGTGAAACAGTAATTTGAATGTATTCGCAATGCAGTCCCTTAGATCTTTGTAGCAGCACAGTGACACTAGTGAAACAAGGTCCAATAAGAATTACAAATGCAACAAACTCACAATTTCTGTGATTGTAAATGAAGTTTATATCTGACCCAAGAAGAATAAGTTCATTTCAGCATCTGCAAGATGCTTTGAAACACCCTTACATTGTGAATAGGGACAGATAGAATACAACTTATGTGGCCTATTTTGATTCATAAGTTAAATTTCTTAGTTAATGTATCTAATTTGTCAAATTATCTTAAAATATCTTAGTACTAAGAACTTCATAGTGAATTTTAACAAAACTTGTAAAGGAGAAAGTTAAAAGAACAATTCAAACAGTCCTCTCAATTAAGAAGAACAGTAGTGTACGAAATTCTAGGACACCCACCTACAATCTGAGATGAGTCTGTGGGAAAAATCAATAATCATAATGATAATTTCGCATAACTAGGCCGTCAGATTTTTAATTTCGTATTTTTCTAATTTTGTTTTTTTGTTCACAGAACAACAGAGAAATTAACTGGTCTGTCGTCAGTAGAACTTTTTCTCAAAAAGAAAAAAAATATATTTTATTTTATCAGAAAATTGGGGCTTCTTCTAATGTGTCTTGAGTGAACTGAGAAAGAAAGAGAAACATAGAGGTCCCTGCCATGCTATGAAACAAAGGTTGAACAGAGCATCTACAGTTGTATTCTTTATTCACTTTACCAAGTCTTGCCAATTTTAACAGCTAAACATTTGATACCTTATTGTGCAAATCAGTTCCTCCTTTATCTTGTGGCAGAAATCACAGGCAAGAAACAAGGTTATTTATTAACATTTTTTTTACTAAAATAAGAACTGTTATTATTTTATTAAATATTAAACGTATTACTAATATAGAAACTAAAAAAGTTAAAATAACAAATAATATGTTTTCTATACTTTATTTGGCAAAGAAGAGAAAAAATAGTTTGATAAAAGTAAACTTTGAGGAGTAAAAATAGAAGAGAAATGAAGTAAAAATTTGGTTAGAAGTAAATAGATGAGAACAAAATGAAAAGAAAAAAAAAAGTTTGTAGAATTACTTAATTAAGTTAAGTTTTAGAAGCACTAAGACTGTTTCCATTTAATCATAATTCATTATCTAAGATAAAATTGTCAACTTCTATTCTTTTTTTCTTTTATCCCAATCTATGTTCATTGTTACACACACCTTAAACCCTATGTTTTATCTTACATTTTTATTATCTAATTTAATTTTTATTTTATTTCTCAATTAATTACTCCATTAAATGTCTTTACATGACTTCTACAGTGTTTAATAACTTTGACTCTGGTTCTGCATGGCTGACTCACACGTGTCATCATAATAATCTAGATTAACACGTGTCACATGATTTGAACTCTTGTTACGTACTTAATTGTGATTATAAGTAACTACGGTTGACCAACAGTGACGGTTCATGAAACTTTTCCAAACACAGTAATATTCTTTAATCCTTAAGGGTATTTCTGTCAAAAAATAATAGGAAGGTACGCAAAACAATACAATGCTTACATCATTAAGATTGAATGAAACTATGAAATTAATTAAAAATTGGTTCATAATGTTTAGGATGATAAGTTTTATTAAGTTTCAAAATATTAAGTTTTATTCTATATTTAGTCTCCAATTAATATTTTTATATTGGAATAGTTGATAATATGTTTATAAAAAATAAAAAAGATGGTAACACACTTCAATAAAACTGGTCCCCAATAAATTTCACTATCTTGGAGTAATAATTTATTTTTCTTAATCTACGTATCAAAATTTAATGGCAATAAATATGGAATGGGGAAAGTATATTGGTTGAGTGGTATTTTTTTTTTTCATTTTATTGCCCTTTAATAATTTTACTTTTTAATGAATTTTTACTCAGGTTCCTATTATTGTGAATTTTTTATTTTTGTGTGTTAACTTTTAATGGTAAATATTAACTTAGGTGCTAACTCCGATACTTTATTATATTCCTGCATCAACTTGTATTCTGCCACAGGCTCATGATAGTTCTTGTTGCTAAATATTAAGTTTAATGACATGTAAAAACTAAATATAAACTAATAAATAGATTAAAAATACATAAATAACACAGTAAGAGAACTAAATTAATAAAAAGGAAAAAGGTAAAGTTGAGGAAGTAACAAGAAAATAAAAAGTGCCATCAAATCATATATATATATATATATATATATATTTGAAAATAATTTAAACATGAGTTTTAAATTTTATTTGATATAAATGATAAAATTAAATATTATACAAGAAATAAAAACTCATAAAACTTGAAATTTTAAATTAAAAGTGTTATCGATTCTTTATTCATGTGAGTTGGACTAAAATAACATTATATAATTTCTCTACAAATAACAATAACAATAATAGAACATAATAATACCACAATTATAACAATTATATAAATAAGTATTAATTTGTTTTACTTTCAAGTGACGTTTATTATTGACGTTTTAGGTGTTCACATTATTTTTGACATGTTAAAATTCAAATATTAGAATAAAATATCGTTTAACATATAAAAGTTTAGAACATAAAAATTTTTAATTTCACATCAATTAAATATAATTCTAATAAAAATATTTATCACATACATATCTAGACATCAAATAATATGAATACTAAATAATAATATATGCTTAAGCAACATTATCAAACATACAAATTTTTGAGTTTTGACCATGCCTAAATTTGATGTTATTCCAAAAGGCAGAATGGGGTTTAATTATTAATAACATAAAAGGGCAAAGAGAAGTGAATTACATTAAATGTATTTACATTAAGTAGTAGAAGTTTCGGATTGGCTTCCCTAAAACAAGCACAATAATGAGTTAACTGTGGAAAATGTCCTTTGTTGGGAAAAAAAGCTTGAGATTAACATAAGGGTTTACAGAGCCACACAGTCAACTCACCCTTCTTTCTTTTCTTCCACTCTCCATTCATTACTTCAATTTCCTCCCTCTTTCCACTAACCCTTCTTCTCCACACTCTAATCATTCTTTTCAACCCATAATAATAATAATAATACTTTAACAACCAATTCAAATAATACCAAATGCTAACCTCATTTTCTTTGATTAATTTTTCATATGAATAAATATATTTATTTAATAGACTCAATACATTAACATAATTTTCTTGTACTAAATAATAATAATAATAAGTAGAAGTAATAAATAGCACAGGAGGAGAGGAGAGGGTATATTTATTACTCACATCTAACCCCCAAGTAGGGTCAATAACTTAACCATAGATTAGAACCAGGGTTAAAAAAACAAGTGGTTAAGAAGGGACAACCACATTATCAACAGTCCTCACACTCAAAAACATCATCAACATCTTCTTTTTCTCTCTTCTCTTCTCTTCAATTTCTTCTTCATCTTTCTTCCAAACCTCTACCTTTCAACTTCAACAAGAAACATTCATAACCCCTTTTTCTTTTCTCTAATTTACTTCTCTCCACACACACTACATAAGAACCACCAAGCCCATTTTCAAGTTTCCCCAACACTTTTCATGAAGCCCTCACATAAAGTTAAGCTTTTCATTTAATTCTTCTGATTATTCTTGTTATTAAGAGGATGGAGATAATAACACCAACGCCACCACCAACAGCCGTCACTCCCACAAACGCCGCCCCCAAATCGCCGGAACTCGACATCGAGACTCCCACCCGGATCCACCAAGCCGCCGGAAACTCGAATCCCAGTCCAAAGCCGGTGTCTTTCTCCAACGGGGTCTTGAAGCGCCACCATGCAAACAACCGCGCCGCCGCCGCGGTGGTTTACAAGGAATGCTTGAAGAACCACGTCGCCAGCTTAGGCGGCCACGCCCTCGACGGCTGCGGCGAGTTCATGCCGTCGCCCGCGGCCACCGCCGACGACCCCAGCTCCATCAAATGCGCTGCCTGCGGCTGCCACCGCAACTTCCACCGCCGCGAGCCAGAGGAGCCGCCAATTTCTCCGGCGACGCATCATGTTCTGGAGTACCAGCCCCACCACCGTCACCACCCTCTCCCGCCACCGCCGCACCGGAGTCCGAACTCCTCCTCTCCGCCGCCGATCTCCTCCTACCCCTCCGCACCGCACATGCTCCTCGCCCTCTCCAGCGGCGGCGGCCTCTCCGTGGCCCCCGAGAACACCGCCGCGCCCGCTCCGCCGCACCACTCCCGGAAACGCTTCCGCACGAAATTCACCCAGGAGCAGAAGGAGAAGATGCACGAGTTCGCCGACAAAGTGGGTTGGAAGATGCAGAAGCGCGACGAAAACATGGTTATGGAGTTTTGCAACGAGGTTGGCGTCGACAGAGGAGTCCTCAAAGTGTGGATGCACAACAACAAGAACACCTTGGCCAAAAAGGACAACCTCAATGCTACCTCTGCCAACGGGATTAACCATGTCGCCGCCGCAAACAAAGCTTCCGTTAATGGCCTTGAACATGAACACAGCGCCGGAATCAACGGTAACAACGACCACGACCACAACCTCGGTTCTTCTCACGATGTGAACGAGTACGAGAATGACAGTGGAACAAACGGTGGTGGAACAAATGGGTCTTCTTCTTCTTGAAAAAAAATGGGAAAAAAAAATATTGAGAATAATGATATGCTTTAGATGATAGAGTAATGAAGAGGTGGCACCGGTTAATTACTCAATTAGTCGTTTTTTCTTTCTCTTTTTCTTTTCTTAATTTTCATTTAATTGTTTAGTTTTGGTTAATTAATGAGACGATCACCTTCTTGACATGGGAGAGATTTGGTTTTGATGATACCTTAGGGAATTTAATTTCGTTGTTGTTTCGTTCTGCTGCTTAGTTATTATTGTAGTTAAATGTTTAGTACTAAGTAATAATGATCAGTGCTTCTATTATTCCAACCTCATTTGTTTTTGTTTGTTCTTCTTTTTCCTTTTGGTCTTCTCACTCTCTCACTTTTGGCCTTTGGGATTGGATTTGCTTTGCTCAATATATCTTGCGTTATTCTGTTTTGGTGTTCTTTTTGGTTGAGAAGATGATGATGATGATGATGGTGATGAGAGAGTTAAGAATTTTACACTTTTTTTTTTCTCTTTCTCCGGTCAGAAATGGAATAAGTAATTATTGTTTTTTTCTTCAATCTTGTGTCCGAGAGATAGAGGCAGAAAGTGTTAAGGGCGGTTCTTAAATGGTAACAATAACAATCTTGTTATTCTATTATTCTTCGAAGAACAAAGCTAATCCAAAATTATATTATTTTATTGTGAGATTTTGGGTAATCTAAGTATGGAAAAAATGTACTTGATGTGGGCAATGATTAGTTGAAGAGAAACCTTTTAATTATTCTCCTTAATCAAGTGTTTGAGTCAACCTACAAATATGCTATATGCTAAAAAGAGAGGGTAGTTTAGTTTCCTTGTTTGAGTAATTCTAATAAAAAATGTAATCCTACTTTATTAAGATAATGTTATTTAATAGTTTGTGTTGTGATGTATCTAAGTAGGAATTTGTTATGCAATAATCGTAGTGCATGTGATGTTGGAAATGTTTGTAGAGTCTTTCCTTTTAAGGGAAGTAGATGAAGATGACTTTATGATTAATTAATAGTAGTAATAATAATATAATAAGAAAGCATATGTTTAAATAATGGAGAGAAAGATAAAGATTAGTGAGAGAGGGACAGGTCACAAGGCGTGGTGTTGTTGTGTTGTGTTGTGTGTACCAGCCTTCAACATTATGGGTGCATTTTGTTTTTGGTAACCCCTTTTTTATTTTTATTTATTATTTTATTACACTTGTGTGTTGGGTCCACCATGCATGAATTTTGGTTTTGGATTTTGGTGATTCATGAAGTCACTAATCTTGTTTTGGTGTTCGGGTCATGCTGCCCCTAACAACCCTGCCATCGCCTCCTCCTACCCCTTTAATTGCCCCTTAAAAATAGGGTTACTTATTATTGTTATTATCATACAATTTCTTTTAACCAATAAATTATACAAATTTATCATTTTCCGTATTAGCATAACAATAACAAAGATATTAAAGTTGTTTGGATAAAAAATTCATATTTTTATTTGATATTTTAAGGTTTAATCAGTCGGATGTCCATTTTTATTTGAATGTATCAGTTTGATATTTGTTTTTAGAAAATGAGTCAATTGAGTTTCAATTTTTAAAAAAATGTCTCAATTAAGTTTTTTTCAATTTTTTTTTATTAATATTGTTAACGATCTTGATAAATGACTTACAAAATCAAGTATTGATATTTATATTAAAATTTAGTGGTAAAAGTTTTAATGGTGTTAATAATTTTTTTTCTAAAAAATACTTAATTGAAATACCTTTTTAAAAATTGAGATTTATTTAACACTTTTTTAAAAATAAGTACCAAAGTGATACATTAAACAAAAGTTAATACCATCCGACTAATTAAATTATATTTTAATATTATTATTATTAATCTTTATTTTTTCGAATTGATGAAGAATGTTGTATCAATTCTCCCACTAAACGGAACAGTAATAATGCACTGTGTGAATTAGTCGTGCTTGCCACATTTTGATTCCAAATGCAGTGTACACAAATTCGAATCATATCTGCATTTTTTTTTCTGTTTGCTTTATAATAAAGTTTTATTTGCATGTATACTATTCACAACACTATATTTAGGCACTTCAAATTATTTGACTCAACCCTTTTCTTCATAATCAAGGTGCACTTTTTATGTGCTAACCTAAGTGCCTTTCTTTCTTCTAACTCTAGGGTTAACCATTTTCTTTTCATAATTTTTTTTGCCTCCTCAAACCAATATTTCCACAATTCAAACTCATGAAACTACAAAAAATCATTTAAGAGAGTTTCACCTCTCTCAATACATGTTTTTCACCATCAATATAATAAACAACAAAGTACTTAACTTACATACATTCATGTAACTATAAAAATATATCAAAAAATTAAAAGAATTATAGTATAAAAATTGATGGACCTTTTGAGAAAAAAATTATTGAAGATACACATTACCTAATGAGACATTAGTTCAATTGACATAAAAAAATGACACCACTTCTAACTTAAAATTTTAAGATAATAAATTTATACATATTTTTTCTTATAAAGTACTCAATTTTTTCATACTACCACTTCAATTCTCAACAAAAATATTTAATATTATTATAAAATAACTAATCTTTATTAACTAACTTGATTTCTAAAAAAGGAAATAAAAGTATTCTGGATTTAAATAGGAAAAAGTAAAAATTATCTTTATTCTAGAATTGATAATAAATAATTTTTCTTCCTTCTTTCACTTCAACATGTACTTTTGTATTGGAATTTGTGGAAAAACTTTTATAAATTTAAACTGAATATACACTAAATTGCAAAAAATAATGAAATGATATTTGTGAAATAATTTTATAAATTTAAACTAAATATGTACTAAATTGGTAGAAAGAATGTATTAAAGTTAGGTATGTTTTTAGTTGATAAAAGAAAAAAGTTTAGGGAAGAGAAGGTTCTTATTAGTGGGAATTTTAATATTTGGGTTTGTATATGTATGAATGGGAAAAAAACACTACAGGAATCAAAGTGGCATTTGAATTTGAGTTTGCATTATATTATATATGTAGCTTTTGAAGTTATCAAATATGTTAATTTTATAAATTATTGTACCGACATATTTCTTTTGGTGATGACCTAATTTCATGAAGCACAATCATGGGTTGAAACATATATTAAAATGATTTTCTTTTTAACACAGAAATTTAGAAATTAAATTTTAAATGTCGTGCATAAGGGAATTGAATTATAATTCATATCTTTCTACTTTGCATAACCTGATCTAATAAAAAAAAAAAAAAA
>Ga0099823_1003693_pt1 | contig 14645 bp, 10 predicted proteins | sample CowpearedBW_FD_76831 | JGI IMG/M metagenome (GOLD analysis project Ga0099823, IMG submission 76831) | Root nodule microbial communities of legume samples collected from California, USA - Cow pea red BW | ecosystem: Host-associated > Plants > Roots > Nodule | place: USA: California | collected...
AAAAAAAAAAAAAAAAGCTAAGATGTTCAAAAGAACAGTTGAATAAGTATCACAACGTAGCAGACCTTTTTATGATCAAGGTTTCCTACAGTATAATAAAATAAAGTAACAGCTATATACACAATTTCTAACGCTGAACTGAGTTCATGCGATAGAAAATAAATATTGAAAACAAAGTAATCAGAACAGGATGCCAAAGCAATTGAAGTGCCTAGAAAAAGCCTTTTACCATTATACAATCACACCAAGAATAATCAAGTCCTTTGCTCTGCTAGATGAACTATATAATTATTAACAATAGTAGTAATAATAATAAAAATAATAATTATAATTATAAGAATGACAATAATAAATGAATAAATAAAAGAGCAAATCAAAGCATACACAATTCAATTATGGTTCATGTTTTATTCAGAATTCAAAAGCAAATGTCAAGCCTTGGACAAGCTGGAAATAATAACAACTACAACAATAATAATAGGCTAAATTGGAGTATACACGCTTCAAACTTGACGTATGTTCGGATGAGATGTTAGAATTTGAAAATAAATAAGTAATCCCCAAATGTGATCTCCTCATTATGCAAGAAAAGGGGTGGGGCATGGGACCCCACTTGTAAACCAATAAATATCTAAGAAAAAATTATCATGTGACTTTCACATGACACCAAAATTATTACAGGAAAAAACACAGATCATAAAATAAAAAAAATAAAAAACTTAAGGATAAAAACATGTTTTAACCTCATTATATCGTTTTGGGGAAAAACAACATTTAAGTGGATACCTGACATAATACACCTCATTGATTTGTAACTTCAAATCATTGGGGGCGTCAAATGATAATTCTATTAAATATTAGATGTTGCCTCTTATGGTAGAGTGTTTTCCCCATAAAATGTGAAGGAAAGGAGCTTGTTTGCAACTTTTCAAACCCTAAGGTATAATCATCGAGTACGCATAAGTTCAAGGAGGTTAGCAACAATTTACTCTTGATCAAAACTGTTACAATCAGTAAGGGGCACAAAACTGACATACCGTATCTCCTTCATTTAAGAAAAGCTTTGCAATTTCAATTCCAGCCTGAATAAGTTAAAAGTTGCAACAAATTAGGCAATTTAAAGGCAAATAAAAACTATAATTAACAGAATGCAGGCATCATTGATCTTGTCATCTTAAATTTAAAAAAACAAGAGAACAGAAATTCTTTTACGGTGTTCACAATATCTTGCAAAACGCATGTGTTTACATAGGCAAACAGACAAATATGTACAAACAAGTGAAAAGACACAAATTCAATTTGTTCACAATAAGAGACTCAAAAGTAAAGAGCTTCAAAGCTCTAAATCAGTTCTTAAATTCTGCTATGGTAAACATACTTAAACATCTCAAATTCAAAATATATGCAGATTTATGTTCAAGCTATATGTTGGGCCCTGCTAAAAAAATGGAGTCCATCTCCCGACAGAAATTATTTAATGATGGGCTACTTGATCCATTATTTGTGCTTCTTACTGATTATTAGGTATGCAGTAAAATATTTTAGTATAGACATTAACCAGATTATCATGTTATGTGAATTTTTTGAAAGTTATAATGATGGGATATGTCCAAGCCATATACTTCATTATAATGATGGAATCACTCGCACAATGACAGAGATTTGCAAATAAATTTTCTGAAAACTGAACACTGATTTCTGTGTTTCATTGACAAAAATATCTAGAGGATTACAAGTTGCCAGCACTCAGCCTGTAAATATCATGTATGTAGGAAAGGTAAATAGGGGTATATGGAAAAACAACCTGTACTAGCCCACCAAGATTGTCTCTAAGATCCAATATGAAATATGAAGCACCCATGTCTTGAAGTCGCTTCATTGCTGCAAAATACATTATTTGTTCTGGTGTCATTTATAAGAAACTGGAAATAACTAAGGAAAGTCCACGGGTAACAGTACCATACCCATGAATATAAGGATCCAGAAAAGTGGTAGCTTTCATTGTTTAACTTTCTTTTAACAATATATGGTATTCATTCTTACATGAGCTACATAGCCCAGATAAATTTTTAAACTACTGACAAAATAAGGCAAATAAAACCCCCTCCGCAGATCAATGTCAAGTTAGTTATGCAAAAGTTGCTATTTAGTGACAGAGGACTGCTAATTATTTTTCCACTGCTATTGAAATAAAAATACATAAGCATAAGCAAAAAAATGTTTCTTATTGAGATAGTATCATTATTTTAGTTTGAAAAAGAAACAGACATGAAGCTAAGAAAAACTGACCAATGACTAAATCTTTTCTGGCCAATGCATTGAACTCTTTGAGGCGTATGTACCCAACAGGAGTAACACCATTGTCCAATTGTTCCAACCGATAAAAGACTGGTGTACGAGCAACAAGTTGCCGCTGAACTTCTATTGATTCGACAGGTCCACAGTAGCCATGCTTGACCTGACAGTAGTAATCCAAATATTAAATTAGAACATCAAAACATTATTAATTTCAAAAGAACAAAGGCTAGAGCAGGTACCAAACTAACTTGGAATTAGAATCCAAAACCTGAATAGTCACAGATGTTCCACTAGGACCTTGCAAAAGGGATGATACTTCAAATGCTGATTTTCCCTTTACCTCCATGTTATTGACAGCCAAAATTTCATCCCCCTGGCGAAGAAGAAAAAAGATGAAGGAAGCTGTAGGAATTTGTGTATGGACTACACAACAAAATCCATTTTGTATAAGCTCTATAAATAATTATAGGATATTTTATTCCTGTATACATGATATGATATGTCTATAAATAATATTCTAATAAATCTTAATCTAATTAGATATTCCTATAATGATCCTAATTAAATAAGGAAATAAATCAGAATATAAAATAAGAATAAATTCTAACAGTTTTCAGCAAATTCAACATGGCATCAAAATGGTACCATCCTCCCAACCTGTTCTGTCACCATTCCGCTTTTAAGTTCCTCACAACAACAAAAATGCTCTGATAAAAAATTAGTCACTTTTTTCAATGTTACTCGTATTTCTAGTATGACCGCCACCATTGCATCATGACCTAATTTGGTTTGCCACTAGCAGTTGTTCACCATGGTCAGACATTTCTATTGACACACCCAATGCCCGCCACCCTTCAATGATCCCAGCTTTTTCTAGATGCTCCGCCCTCCAGAAGCATTGATCCCGACTTTTGCCAAATGCCCTAGTCCCGGCTTTGTCCCACATGCACTAGATCTTATAGAATGCATTGGCATTGTCTCTATTCCAAAAATTCATTTTTCAAGTCTAAACATTTTAGGTCTCTAACAATACTAGTTTGAAGCTTTTAAATGTGATTTTGAGAAGGGCAGACCTGTTTTGCTTGCCATGAATTGCCGCAGATCATGTCAGCTATTTGGCAAAGCTATTTTTATCACCAACTTCTCCAACATCTCAAGTAGTTTTTTCAACTATTGTTTGGGGTGGATCTCAATTTTTATGTTTTTTATTTACAATTTATGGGAAAGTGATTACTTTCTTGTAACAAATTAAAGTTTAGTACGCTTCAGCGTCAAAGCAGAGTATCAGAAATATAACAAATAACAAAAGATGTTAACCTATATTTCTAACATAAACCCAAAATAGTTCTGTGTGCCTACCCCATTTGCAATAGGAGATAGTGAAGGGCAGAGTTTATGCTTATAAATGGTAAAGGCGGGGAAGGGAAATTGTTTTGAATGGTCAAAAGAACCAAAAAAATTTGTTCACCTATTTCTACCTAGTAGTATACTGACTACAAATACTCTTGCAAATAAAAAGAAATATATTATACTCTGTTTGTAGAAGTAATGAATATGATAGATTGCTTATGTAGCAATTATAAATGCATAGAATGCTTAATGTAACATATTTATCTCATTGACAAAAAAGCACAAAAGCAAAGACAAGCGCTGTCGGTGCAGATTTTTGAATGTGCAAATGATGATTTGAAGATTCACAAATTTTGAAGAATGTCCATCAACTCTGTCTACCTGTCTAACACCAGCAGAATGAGCAGGACCGTACAGTATAATTCCCAGTACTTCCAGTCTGAAGTTTCCATTTTCATCAGGAACTTCCTTGAGGTTTATTCCAACTCCAGTCATGTCATACCTCGCCATCTTGGAGAACTTTCAACAGTGGGAAAAGTTCGCATGCAATTCAATAAGAAACATGAGAAGCACGGCAGTAGAAATCACCAGTCTATATAATCATACATAATTAAAACAAAGAACAGTGAAGAATAAGATAATACAAAAAACACATCACTAGTTTCTTATTCTCTCCAATAATATGCAAGGGAAGCAATATTTTTGAGGATTACATGTTTTGAAAGATGTGTATGTGATTTGTGTGCTATTAGTTTTTCTTTTAAACAATATACTAGCTTTCATCTTAAAACTAATTGCATTACGTGAAGTTGTCCAACATCTATAGAAATTGCATCCAAGAATTGAGGCAAATCATGTGGCACTTTCACCTATTGCTCCAAAACCCGTACTAACTAATGATATGACAAAATAACTAATGATATGACAAAATCGTACATATAACTTATGAGTACAATCCTCATCCTGTAAGAATAGTTTTTCAGATATATCAGGCTCAAACCCAAATTTTATGATAGTATCAATATCTAGTTGTTGTCGGGCTCATTGTGTCACCTAAGACCAATAATAAACCAAAGCAATTCAAAATTAGTGTGAGACTATTTTAACCGAGTCGCTCATGAGTTTGAATCGAATCAACTACTTGCTAAAAGAGGTTCTCGAGTTGAGTTTTTCACTTAAATACATTCTTATTAAATCGAGTTTGGTTTAGCTCAACTCACTCATTTCCAGCCAACTACATGCAAATGTCCAGGCTTGCTATATAATGCCCGAAGTGCTCATTTCACATTAACTTGTTATATGACCGTGAACAATAGGAGGCAACTGTGAACTTGTTAGCTAACTTTAGCTTTTGGTATTGAATTGTGCCCATACTCATTCTAAAAAGCCCCTCTACGTATCGGACAGGTGATGGCAGAACATGGAGAAGGGTGTAAGCGATGTGTCATCAAGTTAGATTGCATATCAAAGCAAAATGACCTTGAGTGAAGTTACCTATAAAGTATATAAGCAACAGCACTCCAATAACTGAATCCGACAACACTAATACTAGCGTCCAACAAATGACCCATGCAAAATTGACGAACAAATTACCTCCTCAGGGGAGAGAAAGCGCGTATAAGGATCGCCCAAACCGGAGAGCATTCGTTTGATGATTTGGTGCGCCTTCGACCTCGTCTGAATGGAATTGCTCAAAATAGCTTCTCTCTTCAGCTGGAATCGACAAAGAAGCGCTGTATCAGCATCAACAAACCATAACGCAGTAGTAACAGACACTGCGTGCGAGAGTATTATCAGTATGAGTAGTTGAAGTCTGTTACCTGCCACGTATCCTGAGACCAGCGGTGGCGACCGGTGTCGAGGAAGGTGTCGTTGACAATCTGCCACGCTTCCTCGACGAGGCCCTGGTTAGTGACAACCTCGGGAGCGGTTTGGAGCGTCTCTTGCGGAGGCTGGTGGTGAGGACACGGTTGGGAAGGGAGTTGCAGTGCGGAGACGGAGGGGAAGGAGAAGAGGAGGCCAAAGGAGAGGGCGGCGCCGAGGAGAGTGTTGCGGAGGGGAAGATGATGTTTGGAGAGAGTTGAAGGCGGTGGTTGCGATGGCGGCGGCGGCGGCGAGAGTTTGAGACAGAGATAGCCACTCATCTTCACTCACATTCTCTTAGTGAAATGTGTTGGCGTTGTTCTCTTCTCTTTAATTAGCTCATTACTTGTTTAGAAAAGAATGCATGTAGAGTCACCCGTTACGTGATCCATAGGTGGATCTCACTCTCATCTCCTACCTAACCAACACCCCAAAACACAACCAAACCAAACACCGCAAAATGCAATGCAAACCCTCTTCCTAATTTTGTGGATTATTTAATGTATTTGTGTTACTTTCTCTGGATTTATTTAATTTCATTTTCAAAAACATTTCACCCTACTTTTTTTCTCTTAGGATATGAAATATGTTAATTTTTGTATGAATGTATAATTTTGTCCATTCAGTGCTAATTTGACTAGTACTATAATCATTTAACATATAAATATTTTGATAGAAAAATGATTCTTCAATACACTCATCATCACACGTACACAACAATTCAATAATTATAATAACTTATTGGATCATACACCGAAACTCACCTAAATTAAATTCAAACTTTTTACAGCGAAAAGGTTAAGAATCAAAAATAATAATAATTAATGTGTATTTAATTCTTTAAAAGTATAAGTATTTTTTTAAATCATTGTCAACTTTGTATGATATTAAAAGTGAATATATTGATATTATTGAAAATGCATTTTTATACCGAATAAGAGTGATTGTATTAATTTTTTAAATGATCGTTGTTCGGATATTTGTATATCTAAAATGGTTATAATTTTTTCACATAGATAAATGTTATATTATATTGTTAGTTCTATTTGGATAAATATTAATTTAAATGTTATGTTTGTTGCTGTTAGTTTATATGATTTTCTTCTTTAATGATTAATGAGAATAAGATGTGCTTAATTGAATTATGAATTATACTTACATGTTTTTTTTCAAAAAATGTTCAAATTTATACTCTTATGGTGTGCAATGTGTGAATCGGGAACTTGATTTGGTTGAATGTTGTGCTACTAGTTAAAATTTTGGTTTTTTAAAAATTGTTCTATGCTTGTATACCTGTTGATTTGGGGTTTAAAAATGGTTTTATGTTCTATGTATTCTTTATGTCAAAAGTTGAATATTTCTTTCATTTATTTTTTCATTTTTTATTACTTACAGTTATTGAATTGATTGAGAAAATTCTTTAGGAATTGTAGTTTTTCTCTTTGGATTTGGTTGTTCACTTTATGAAATATATGTGTAATCCTTTACTTAATGTAATCATTGCTATGATTATTTAAATAATTTGGAAGATGATAAATCACAGTAAATTTCATAATTCAATGCTTTTCCTTGTGTTATTTTTCAAAATAAGGAGTTGGTGCATATTTTTTGGATTAAATCTAAAAATGTTTTAATATTTAAACCAAAGAAGAGTATGATTGTTTCATTTATGAACATAATATGACATAGTCTATAGACTAATTGGCTTAAGGTGAATACTCATTGTGATACCGGGATTATCCTAATTTAACTTTATGTACTGATATTTTTAAGAAGTCGAGATGATGGTATTTTTAAAAGAAGTCGAGGTAATGGTATTTCTAAAGGAAATCAAGATAAATATATGAATAATTTTTTAGCTTTTTAGGGTATTGGTATAGACTTTTATTTATATTGAGTTACTTTAGTTTGAAAGTGTTATTTATGCTTTGAAAACTTTAATTGGAGGGTGTTTTTTTTCTTGTAATTTCTTTTATCAATATATGATTTTTTTAGAGTTCTAGAAGGGGTGACATTTTTTAAGCATAAAAAATTCAAATTTTTTTATGTTTTTTGTGAAAAAAAATAATTAATTTAACTTTTATTTATAATTAATCATATAAGTGGTTTAATATATTTATTTAAATTTTTCTTATATAATAAATATAGTTCGTCAATGTTTCAGAAAATTTATAATAAATTTAGTTCATTTATATTTCGTGAAGTATGATTCTTATTATAAATTTAATGTAGTATTTTCTTATTTTGTATTTTTTTTAATTTTATTTTTTTAATCAATTTTCGTGTAATACCGATGAATAATGTGTTTTTGTCATAATTTCAACATTTAGACAAGTACACAAGTATATAATGTTATCACAAGTGAAACGTGGCATAATTTAGACTACTGTGAATGATATAATATTGTATATTTAGTTAATTTTATTTTAAATTTATAAATATGTTTAAGTTTTGAAGATATTAAATTTAGTTTTGGAAAATAACATGTATTTATTTATTTTTACTTTAATAAATATTATTGTATTTCTTTTAATAAAAGCTCCATGCTATATTTGCTTCATCTTATTGCGCACTTTTTCCAAATTAATAATATCTCTAGTTTAATGTCCAGAATGATCTAATGTTTAGGATAGATTAAATAACATTAAAATAAAAACTAAATACGAGTTAAATTAATGAATTATTAATATATTTAATCCTTTATTTTGAATTGTGCTTGAAATGTTTTAATCGCTATCACATTATCCATCCATCGATTTTGTCTGCACTTTCGTCTGTGCTACCTCCGCTTACGCAGGTAACTCAATCATCTCACTCTTCATCTTCTTCCTCAACCGTTCACGGTAAATTCCGTTAACCGTTTGATTCTGTAATTGAAGGCAATGTGTGGTGTTCCTCTCTTCAACCTCGCTCCCAATCTCACCGTTTCCCGGCTCTGCTTAGGAACCATGACTTTTGGGGAGCAGAACACGCTGGGCGAGTCCTTTCGCCTTCTCGACCAAGCCTTCCATGCCGGCATCAATTTCTTCGACTCCGCCGAAATGTATCCCGTGCCTCAGCGCCGTCGCACGTGCGGCAGGAGCGAGGAGTATCTCGGCCGTTGGATTGCTCACCGGAATATCCCCAGGGATAGCGTCGTTATTGCCACTAAGGTTCCGGTCTTCTCTCTTCTTCGCTATGCATGTTGCGCTGTCTCTTTTGTTCGCTATTAAAAGTCATCGTAGTTTCTAAAATTGAATGCGCGATTAGATTAGTATTCAATTGAGGCTGTGTAATTTTCTTTAACTTTCTTTTTGCACAATATATTTCACTCCGTTATGCATTTTGAAAATCGGATCTAGGACGGTGAAATTTGTAATAAAATGTATAATCAAGTATGTATAAAACTCTGAAAATCACTACTAATGCCCTAAAACTTACTGTTATTTTCGTGCCTAGTTATATACAAGTTACGTTTTTTAATTTCGGATTAACATTTGGTTATTTAAACTTTTAAGGACTTATTTTTTACTTTGGTTGATCGACGGACTAATGTGATACTGCCTTGCAATTCCAGGAACTAAACTCGGTGTTTTACAATTGTTTTGCTCATGTTGTTATGTGGCATATTAATTAATGTTTGTTGACGCAAGAACAGGTTGCTGGACCATCGGGGCAGATGACTTGGATTAGAGGTGGTCCTAAATGTTTGGACGCCGCTAATATTATTGAAGCTATTGATAGTAGGTTAGTTGCTCTCTTAAGTCTTTCTCAATTCATGTCCTACGTGCGGAGTCATTTTTGTATCGTATATGCAGAGTCAAACTAATAGTGCTTACAGTCACGATCCTAATGACTGCCTCTTGTTTATAAGTAGATGGTGGATAAATAATACCAGTAGAAACTCTTTTAGGTCTTTTTTGTTCCATAAACACAAGTTAAAAATTAACAAAGCTAAAATGAATTGATTTTATTTAATAGGTTAAAATTAACTCATGCACTTAACTTTTGTAGAAGCTTTTTCATTTAACTTGTTTAGTTTCACCTCGACTGTCAAATAAGAAAGAAAAAAAAAAATGATCAGAACAATAGTGGAGATTTAGATTGCGGTGGCTCATAATATACACTCCTGAGAAATATGCTGGTCCGGGTGGAAGTGGGGAGTAGGGGTGCTGTTCTGAAGATATATAAGATAAAGTTAAGTTTTGCATCTTTTTGATTCTCTGTCTAGTAATAAACGCTGATAGCTTACGCAATTGGATTTGTGCAGTTTGTTGCGGATGAGGATGGATTATATTGATCTTTATCAAATTCATTGGCCTGATCGGTTTGTATGTTTTTGTTAGTTTAAGCATTTAGGCGTTTGTTTACATTGTTTTTGAGCATTTCCTGTTGGTCGGTTTTCTCATTTTCTGCCCAATGAACATACATATATGCATCTTAACTCTTGAAATGTTACACCAATTCTTGTAGCTATGTTCCAATGTTTGGAGAAACCGAGTATGACCCAGTCCGACAATATGCTTCAGTTGGTATAGATGAACAACTTGAAGCTCTCAGTACAGCTGTGAAAGCTGGGAAGGCAAGTGGTATTGTTAAATAGTTTCAATTGTCAACTTGTCACTATTGTGATTCCTGAATCAATGTTCGTGAGTATGAAAATGAACGCACTTTTGCAGATCAGATACATTGGTCTCAGTAATGAAACACCTTATGGCTTGATGAAGTTTATTCAGGTTGCTGAAAAATATGCTTCACACCTCAAGATAGTATCTCTGCAGGTTTGGTTACTTACTATCGTTCAAATCCTGCTGTATTGTTTTTTTATTTTCGTCATGGAAGCCTCACCCTCAATACTACAATCCGTAGGAGCAAAATGTATTCCTGACACTAATTTTCTTTTGTTTAGTGACAGAATTCATATAGCCTTCTTTGTAGAACTTTTGATTCTGCAATGGCTGAATGCTGCCATCAGGAGAGGTATTTTATATTATCGTTTGATATGAAAACATATTCTATGACTAAGTGGTCTAGAGTTTGATATTTGACCCTATTCTTTTGGATAAAAGTAAAATTTCATTACAAGGTGGACTAGTACATTGTCCACCCTTTATGTTCAAAGGTTAAGGTTAAGGTTGCATAAGGGGACATGTTTCATACAAATAATTTGTGTTTCTTCACCCAACAACTTTAATTTATATGATGGTTGGTTCATAACAATTATTAAAATAAAAGTTCCAGCTTACTTCATGTTTGGGCTCCCTTAAAGAAGCGTATCTAAGATATATAATGTTATGAGTTAAACAATAACTAGAAGATTTATATTATATAAATCAACTTTAATACAAGCACGGTGTTAAAATTCCATTTCAATCAGATGAATGGAACAATGAAAGCTTAATGCTTGAAATTTTATAACTTTTGCTACATTTGTCGGCCTAAGTCGCTTTCCTGCGTTTTTAGTGAAAACCTCATTGTTGAATAATTGATTTCTCTTTTCAGTATTAGCTTGTTGGCCTACAGTCCCCTGGCAATGGGTATACTGTCAGGGAAATATTTTTCCCCAGGCGGTGGTCCAACAGATGCTCGTTTAAATCGTTTTAAAGGTTAGTTGACATCTTTTGGGACACGTTTTGTTTTATCAAGCATTTTCATCTCGTACCCTCCTTCCCAACATGAAGGAAGGAAAGTGAAAAGAAGTGACATGGTATGCATGAGTTTATCCAACTAATACTATTGTTATTATTCATAGGGAAGTATTCAGAAGGTGAATCTAGATACAATTTGTCCAGTAAAATTATAGAGGCAGCTACCATGGTAAGTGGATTATCCTCAAAGTTGTTACAATTCTAATACTTTAACTTACTTTTGAATCTGAATGTCCCCCCAGTTTCTAAAATTCTTTGAATTTCGTACATATTTCTTCTGCATACTAATTTTAATTTCCAAATTCATGTTTCCCCTTTTACAGGAATACCTTAATATTGCAAAAACATATGGTCTCCATCCTGTGACTTTGGCTATAGGTTTGATAATCTTGTCCTAGATCTTCATGTGCAAGCCCCCCTCCGAATCTTCCCTTCCATTTATATTGAGTGATTTGGGGTTGGGGTGTTGAATATCAAATAATGGAAAAGAGAGAATTTTGGTGCCCTGCACCTTAAATACTTCTTCTTGTATTTTATATGTGATCGTATTACATAAACGTGACATGTATTTATAATAATTAAACTTTTTAAAAATATTATAACTAAATATACTTTTATCGTAAATAAATATAGTAAAAACATAATCAAGACAAAATTAGTGTTTCTCCTTAAGTGAAGATAAATAGGAGAAATCATTATTGCTATTCTTAACGCCCCCCTTCAATGATTATTTTCTCTTCAATATAGGCCTTGTCATACTAAGTTGTTTTCTAAACTCTTCAAATTTTGAACTGCATAGACCTTTGGTAAATACATCTGCAACCTAACCTTCCGTGTTGATATATTTCATTTTGATTTCACCTTGGTTCTAGCATGAAAGATAGGGTTCTCTGCCAAACGAATTGTAGATTGGCATTTGGAAGTTATGTGTCGAGTTTTGAGATATGTGAAAGGTATCATGGAATATTTTTCAAGAGAAGTGAGCAGTGAAGTGATAAGACATTGCGATGCTGATGATGACACTAGTCGACGATTGGTTATATATTTTCACTAGGATCAGGATTTGTATCTTGGTGTAGCAAGAGACAACCAACAATTTCTTGATCTAGTTCAGAGGCAGAGTCTAGAACAACGGCTATGACTGCTCAAGAATGTGTGTGGTTGATGCAGTTTCTTTTACCTCAACCGATTCGTTATGCAGTCAATCAAATTATATTGTTATAATCAATCTACATTTTGTTTGATAGAGAACCCTATCTTTCATGCTAAAACCAAGCATGCTGAGGTGCATTATCATTTCATTAGACAAAAAGTGTTATGAGGTGAAATAAAGAAGAAGTATATCAACACTGAAGGTCAATTTGCATATTTACCAAAAGTCTGGGCAGTTCAAAATTTGAAGAGTTTACAAGACACCTTGGTATGACAACAAGGCTTATATTAACGAGAAAATAATCATTGAGGGGAATGTTAAGAACAATGATGATTATTTCTCCTACTTTCCTTCATTTAATGAAGAACACTAATTTTTGTCTTTATTATTTTTTTACTATATTTGTTTACCGTAAAAGTATATTGAGTTATAATATTTTTAGAAACTTTAATTATTATAAATATATGTAACGTTTATGTGATAAAATCACATATAAAATACAATAAGAAATATTCAAGGTGTTGGGCACCAAAATTTTCTCTCTTCTATTATATGGTCTTCATCATGTATCTCTGGCTATAGGTTTAATAATCTTTTCCTAGATCTTCATTTGCAAATGCAAGCCCCCCTCCCAATCTTTCCTTTATATTGAGTGATTTGGGGTGGGGTATCTCAGTAATTTGCATGACTCCAAACGACCATTGTATTAAATTTTGTGCTGGGTCGACCGTACTTGTTGATGCCGTTTAAAATTTAGTAGGAGGGATTACTAATGCTCATAGTAGGTTGTTAGTTGTGTTTGTGCCGAAGTTACTTTTTGGGAAAAAAAATATTTTTTATCTCTGTAAAATGTAAAGTTCAATTTTTTTTTTTAAAAAATCCACTTTTGGTCTTTCTAAATTATATTACTTTAGTCCTTCAAGCTCTAAGAATTACAGTATTAAAACTGCACAATTTTTTTAGAAAGATAAAATTAAACTTTATATATATTTTAGAGCTACAAGAACATATTTTATCCGTTCTTTCTTTTATCTCCCAGGCCTATGTTTTAAGTAAATTTGTAGGTAATTAAGATCAGTGCTTATGTAGAATTTAGTTATGGGCCCTCAGTCGAATTTGAATACTGATAGAGGTTTGGTAAATGGGGATAAGCCATGCCTTCGAAGTTGGCGTTCTCGCCTCGTGATATTGTTGGATGCCATACATTGGCTTCTTCTGAATAAACAAGAATGTAATGGGTTTTCTTTTATCTTATTACTTTAAAAGGATGCAAAAAAAAGGTTAATTTAGTAGTATATTAGATTTTCTGGATGTTGTTATTGTTCATGCCCACGAATAATGAAGTTTTATCCATCATTTGCAATTAACTAATGCTTTTTAATTTTCTTTTTCAAACGCCCATTGTCTATGCTATTGATTGTGGTCCTTGAGCTTATCCGTTAGAGGTTATGGACTTCTGGGGCATTAGTTTATTTGCTTGATGCGTGTCAGATTTTCTTTTCTATTTATCCTTCTTCTTTTGTTTTGAGCAGCCTTTGTTTTGCGACACCCACTTGTTGCCAGTGTTGTTTTTGGGGCTACCAAATCATGGCAACTCCAGGAGGTTCTAGATGCATGCAAGATCGAGCTCACATCTGAAGTAATTGATGAAATTAACAAGATACATTCCAGGTTTCCAAATCCATGCCCATAATGAATGCATGATCATTTCCCCATTTTTCAGAATTGGTAATTTTCAACGAGTAATAGTTATTCTTTTTTGGCTTATAAGGTGAATCTGTCTATTGTCAATGGTGGTTAGGTTTGCAGTTTGTTAGTCAAGCTTCATTAGTCCTAAATGATTGTAATTTTAATCTGTAAGTGTTAAATTATAAATTTTCAATTGAACGTTAGTTTTTCATTTTAGTTTCAATTTGTTCTTAAATAAATTAAACTAATGTTTCCCTTCAGAGACTAAAAAATATGTGTTAAGTAAAAAAAAAAATCAGTAAAATCATTTCATTAAATAACATTTATTCTTGTTCTTAATTTGTGTAAAATAATTAGATTAATTATTTTGAGATGAAAAAATACCGTGAACCCAATACAGTCAAACTTTAAACAGATGAAATCGTGAAGTTTAAAAGATTTAGAGTAATAATATAAAGAAAAACACTTAATGTAACATCCCGTTTTTATAGTTTTTAAACCATTAAACAAAACATTTAAATTTCGATAGTCCAGAAGCAGATGACGACATGAGTCAGCACAACCTAGTACAATCATCCAAAAGGAATATATACACTGATCGACATATACAGTTCACACCAAAATAGGTTACAAAACACCCTACACATTTACTAGGGAATCAGGTG
>Ga0099823_1003700_pt1 | contig 14636 bp, 8 predicted proteins | sample CowpearedBW_FD_76831 | JGI IMG/M metagenome (GOLD analysis project Ga0099823, IMG submission 76831) | Root nodule microbial communities of legume samples collected from California, USA - Cow pea red BW | ecosystem: Host-associated > Plants > Roots > Nodule | place: USA: California | collected...
CCTAACGGAAGGACCAATAACACTCATTTCAAAACTATGAGGACCATACGGTGAGAAAGTTTCGGTGAGGGACCATTTGCAATTTTTGGTGAAACTTCAGGGACCAAAAACATATTTAACCCATAAATAAAATAATAAATACCATAATAATTAGATAAAAACTTCGAAAATAATTTATATTTATAGTACTTAAATTGACTCTACTCTTAATAAATTTAAAATTGATAATTGTGTCATGTTTGAAGATTTCATTTTATTTGATTAGTCACCTTAATCCTTTAATCCCTTTATTAGTTGTTTATTAAATGGTCGAAGTCATTTCATCCTATAATTATGTTTAATTTGAGTACAAAACTCATAAATAAGTCTTCTGAACCTAATATGTGGTAATCAATTTCTTAAAACAACGAATTTTGATCATATGTTCACCATTTTTAATTTGTTTATGAATTTTTATTATAACTTAATGCATATAGTTAATGATCCTTCAAATTCTTGCTGTATTGTTAGATTATTGAGATGTAAAATTTTTGTAATTCTAAAGAATTTGTTTAATTTCTTTTAAATTAGAAGAATAGTATCAATAGGAGTCTACGCACTTAAAATTAAGGCAAAAAACAAGTCATAATTTTTCTATTTAGTCTTTTGTCTTTTGGGACATGGAGTTTGCTAAAAGTTAAGGTACACTACTTAATTTATATGGTTGAAACTGTACTATAATATATGATAATGAGACTCTTATCAGCAACTTATTAAATTAATATATGTAATGTACAAGAAGGGAAGAATATGTATTCCTTAACACCAAATTATATTATCCAAAATTAAGAATTATTTTGGTATTAATAATGCACTATTTCATACAACTTTAATTTAAAAATAAAATTTTAGGTAAAAAATAACTGTAGAATATAAATACATACATGTAAAATTTTAGTTATTGTGCAACTCTTTTTATTTAAAAGTATAACGATTTAGCTGTCACTATTCGATTATAAGAAAGAGTATAACGATTTAACTGTCACTATTCGATTATGATTCAGCTCACTTAATCTTCGATACGAAACAATTGATACCAAATATAATAAATAAGTAAATAAAATAAAATAATGGATAATATTATTAATGAATTTAAAATTAGAGTTTATTTATACTCATTTTCAATTAACAAGTTTTGTAGTGTTTAAGAAACCATTTTATATATATAATTTCTTAGAATAGTACTGAAATATAAATAAAAATTCTAATTGGGCATCGACGTAAAAAAATTGTTTACTCCATTAATTCTATACTACCAAATCTTAAAGCTATATTAAAAAAAGTTTCATTATTTGAAAAATTATTAAAATGACGGGTTGATGTAATTTGTAACTCTAATTTTGAAGAACCTATAGATATGATAAAAATAAAAAATGATAAACTGCATTTATTTTCATTGATTTTATGCGCAATAAACAATTCATATACTAAATTCTAGATAGCAAAAAAAAAAAAAAAATTATTAGATTTTGGTTCCTATCATCACCATTTTTACCATCTTTGTAGTGCTCTGTGATGCTTGCCATTGCCATTGTTCCCAAATCCCCTTCCTTTGGCTGCTATTTTTTAAATTGGATGATGCAAAAACGCAAATTGTTGATTAAACCTTCTTCTCTTCACACCAATTTCCTCTAGCACTCGTCCAATTCTGGTCACACCAGAGAAGAGGAGACCAAGACAAGAAGAACACAAGAAAACCAGAAAAGAAAGAAAAATATATAGCAAAACAGAGAAACAGGTCTGTGTTGAAAACCACCATTTTCTGTTTCTCTCTCCTTTTTTTTTTTTAATTTATTTATTTTTCTGGGAATACTAAGCTGGTACGAGGAAACACAGAGAACAAAGTCCGAAGTAGCAGTGTGTGAGGAAGAAAGAGGAGGCACATAAATCAATCTCAGATCTCACAATCAGCTCCTCCCAGATCCCATCTGATTGTTTGTTCATTCAAAAGTTTGGGATTTTTGCCTTGAATTTTGGTCAAAGTTTATGGCTTCATCTGGGAATCTAAATCAACAGCAGCAGCAGCAACCTCAACAACAACAACCACAAACAACCCATTTTGATTTCAATAAGCTTTTCAAGACACCACCAGCAGCAGCAGCATCAGCAGCAGCAGCAGCACCACCAACTATCCCTAATCCTTCAAATTTGAACTCTTCTCCTTCATTCCCTTCTCCTTCTCCTTCCACACCCCCTCCTTCTTCCTACCCTACCCCTTCTTCCTCCTACCCTCCGCCGACTGGCACATACCCTTATCATCACCCTCACTTTCTCCCCTATCCAGCCCTTCACCACCAACAACAGCACCAAGAACACCCTCTTATCCTTCACCACCTCCCTCAAATGCATGCCCCTCAAAGACCAACTATTTTCCAACCCCCTTCTCCTTCTCCCTCCTCACCACACCTTCCTTCATCCCCCAATCCCACCACCGGTGCTCGCCTCATGGCCTTGCTGGGCACCCAAAACCCTCCCTCCAATCAGGAACCATCGGTTGTATACTCATCTCCTTCTGCCACATCTTCATCACCCATGGTTTCTGAGTTTTCAGTGCCACCAAACCCTTCAGGGTTGCCATCCACACAGCACTCAGGCTCTCCTGTGAATCTGGCTAGTCCTCAGTCCACTCCTACCAGGATGCTCAGCAGCAAGCTGCCCAAGGGGCGCCACTTGATTGGAGAGCATGCTGTGTATGACATTGATGTTAGGATGCCTGGGGAGGTGCAGCCTCAGCTTGAAGTCACTCCAATCACCAAGTATGCTTCTGATCCTGGCCTTGTTCTTGGACGCCAAATCGCAGTGAATAAGTCTTACATATGCTATGGACTCAAACTTGGGGCCATCCGGGTGCTTAATATCAATACTGCATTGAGATACTTGCTTCGAGGTCATACTCAGGTGAGTTTTGTTGCGGTTGCTTTCGGCCGGACTGCCAATTTGATGCTAATTTTTGTGCTTCTTTAATGATTAATATGTTGTACTTCTGGTGTTTGTTTATTCAAATGTGGCTTCTTGGTGCGAGGACTTGATGGATTGGCTCTGTGATTCGGTTGCTTGGCCTTTTCCTGTTTGACATTAACACTGATTAAGCTTGATGTGTGTTAGTGCTTTCAGTTGGGTAATATAAACTTAGGTTTTATATGATGACGTTATATTCTTTTTGCACAGAGCACTGATTGCGTATAAACTGCCTTTGTTGTCTGTTGCCGCCTGAAAATTAATGAACGAGATTATGTTTTCACTTCACATTTGTTAGGAATGTGTACCTAAGAAAGGCAAAAGACTGTATGTTTATAATGCCAAGTTTAAATAGCTGATTGTGAGAATGGCGATATGCTGTTTAAAAACATGAACGTGAGCCTTCTTCATGTCTGAGAAAGATTGCTTTGGAGTTTTGTTTTTGACTGTGTTTTTAATTGGCTTGGATTATATACCTACAAATCCTTTTCTTCGGCCACCGTTATGATGTGCATACTCTTTGTAAACTGCTCGATTGGGTTGATAATGCTCTATACTTGCAACTTTCTACATGCGAAACATGCACTACCTCTTAAAACTTATAGTGAATTCACTGTTGTTACATGCATTTGAGATGTTTTTTTCTTTTATCAATTTTTAATCTGTACCCGTCTCCAATTTATGCATATCTCCTTTTTATGTAGCGAGTGACAGACATGGCATTCTTCGCTGAGGATCTTCACCTGTTGGCCAGGTAAATATACCTTTCTGTTTCTTGTGTTATAGTTGAGATTTGATTTACTTACCTGGTTTCCTCCATTATTGTACCATGTTTTAGTTTTTAGTCGGTTCGTATCTGATTTATCTCTCATCCTTCAATTGATGAATCTTGTAATTGATTTTTTTTATTACCGCATCATCATAAAAGAAGCTTCTGGGAGCTTTCTCTTCAAGCATTTCTGAATATTGAAGTCTGATTTTCTGGTTTCATTATTTCAGTTTGAAGTTTATTGATTATTTTACCCTTGAATATACTTCTGTTCACAGTGCTAGCACTGATGGGAGAATATTTGTATGGAAAATCAACGAGGGCCCTGATGAGGATGACAAGCCTCAAATTACTGGAAAAGTTATCCTAGCACTTCAAATATTAGGAGAGAGTGAGTCTGTTCATCCAAGAGTATGCTGGCATCCCCACAAACAAGTAACAGTGACTTTTATAACTTTGGTCTTTAAGTTTATCATCTTCCAATTGGTGTTAACTCCTTTAATAAATTATCTTATCATTTGGAATTTGACATACAGGAGATTTTAATGGTTGCTATTGGAAACCGTATCCTCAAAATCGATAGTATGAAAGCTGGAAAAGGTGAAACTTTTTCTGCAGAGGAGCCTCTCAAATGTTCCATTGATAAGTTGATTGATGGGGTGCATCTTGTTGGTAAACATGATGGCAACGTAACTGAGTTGTCAATGTGCCAATGGATGAAGAGTCGATTAGCTTCAGCTTCAGCTGATGGCACGGTCTGCATTTGTCTCTCTCCTTGCCTTATTTTGTTGCTTTGTTTAGTTTTTCATCTCATTTTAAAGTTGTTTTATCAGTGAAAAGGTTGGAGTCCCAAATGAACAGTTGTCATTATTCTACGTCTTCAAGTTTGGAATTTGAAGGAATATTTACAATCATTGTTCTATTTTGAAATTCTAAATAACTTGTTTTTGTCAACAGGTGAAGATATGGGAAGAACGTAAGACAACACCACTTGCTGTTTTAAGACCACATGACGGTAAACCTGTAAATTCTGTAACATTCTTGACTGCTCCTCATCGTCCCGAGCACATTGTTCTTATCACAGCGGTATGTTCTAGTCTTAACCTTGATTGGAAATATATCTCTTGTACTTTGCAAAAATCCTTTGTAATTGAATTTACATTAAACTTTTCTGAACAAGAATAAGTATAACAAGTGTTATTTTGATACATCAATAACTGTGTTAGGAAAAAAGAGAATATTTATTGGTATCTCTTGTCAAGTTGTTAAGCATTATATATTAATGTTCATAATAAGTTTGCCCTATAACTAAAAGTTAATAAATAAATTTTAATTGTCCAATCAATTGTAACTGAATCAGTTTGAATAGAAAACGAATAAAGTTATTTGATTGCAAATGCAATCATTTATAGTCTTCAAAATAACAATGAACTGTATAAGGAAAGCACTCTTAAAATTATGTTCAAATAGTTTGTCTAGAAAAACAAGATAATGCAATGCTCTCTGTGCTAAAGACTTCAAAAAATATTTATTTAATTGGATCCTTACCTGATCAGCTTTGTCAGCTTGTAGTGGCGTTAGTTTCCCCTCACATCTTTCAAAACTAATTTCCTTCTTTTTGTGTGTGTGTGTGTGTGTGTGTATACATTTAATTTTTTTTTCCTTTTCCACAGGGGCCACTAAATCAGGAAGTGAAGATATGGGTCTCTGATAATGAGGAAGGCTGGCTATTGCCTAGTGATTCTGAGTCATGGCATTGTATTCAGACTTTAGACATTAGAAGTTCGTCTGAATCCAACCCTGAGGATGCATTCTTTAATCAAGTTGTAGCATTGCCCCGTGCTGGTTTATTTCTGCTTGCAAATGCCAAGAAAAATACAATATATGCTGTGCACATAGAGTACGGATCCAATCCAACTGATACCCGCATGGATTACATTGCTGAGTTCACAGTCACAATGCCTATATTAAGTCTTACAGGAACCAGTGATAATTTACCAGATGGAGAGCATATTGTGCAGATATATTGTGTCCAAACACAAGCTATTCAACAGTATGGACTCAATTTGTCACAATGTTTGCCTCCACCCTTGGACAATGTTGAACTTGAGAAAACAGAATCCAATTTGTCACGTTCTTTTGATGCTATTGATGGATCGACTAATATGGAAACTGGAAATATGCCACAAGTTCATTCTAGCAGTTCTGAAAGTGTTCCTGTTGTGAGCCTGGCAGTAAATTTGCCTTCATCAGATATTTCAGTTCTACCACCTGAAGCTTCTATATCTTCCATATCAGAAGCAGAGACCAAGGCTAATGATGTACCTTCTCGTAATGGTTTTGAACATATTCAAAGTGCTCCACCTCCACTTCCTCAGAGTCCAAGATTGTCCCACAAGTTATCTGGTTTCAAAAGTTCATCAAATAATTTAGAGACTAGTTCTACAACTGCTGACCATAGCAGTGACCAGACAAATCTTGATTCTTCATCTGAACGGAGAATGGAGTCTGAAAAAGATATGGCAGATGTGCCTGCATCAGGTGACAATTTGAGAAAGGATGATAAAGTTGTTTCAAATGATGTTTCTGTGGTTTCTAATACCCAAGCAACATATAAACACCCAACCCATTTGGTAACTCCATCTGAGATATTCTCTAAAACTGCTTTATCTTCTGAGAATTCCCATACTTCTCAAGGTATGAATGTTCCAGATGTGGTTGCCCGTAGTGATACAGAAAACATTGAAGTAGATGTTGTTCAAGTTATAGGGGAGATGGGTTCTAATCAAGAAAGTACCGAGTCTCAAAGAGACAGAGACTCTCACACCAATGTTACTGAGAAGAAAGAGAAATTATTTTATTCTCAGGCTTCTGATCTAGGCATTCAGATGGCTAGAGAGACTTATTATGACATGGAGGCAGCTCGTCAAGCTGATCATATTAAGACCATTGATGCACCTGGTCAAAGTTGTAACTCTGTTGAAGAAGAAGTTCAAGACACAAGTAAGGATGTACCTGCAAACATAAGTGAATCAGAAACCATGGCTACTACTGTGCAATCACCTGCACCTGCTGTGAAAGGTAAAAGACAAAAAGGGAAAACTTCACATCTGTCTGGTCCATCTTCTGCTTCTCCTAGTCCTTTTAACTCAACAGATTCATCGAATGATCAAGGAGGAAATTCCGGAGCATCATCCATAGAAGCTGCCTTACCACAGTTATCTGCTATGCAGGAGATGATGGGCCAGGTCATTAATTTGCATTTGAACTATTTTTTTATTTTACTGGCTACTTAACATGTTGCATTTTTTTCCTGTACTTGTATATTTATATTACTCATGATTTTTACAGTGTTATGAGTAGTGTGATATGGATTCAGTATGCCGCATATAGAGCATTTGTAATTGTTTTCTAGATTAAATGTCTGTTGAACTTTGTGGAAGTATCTGTATGCATATAGTTTAGATACAATGTGAAACATCTTTTTTGGGGATAAAGGCAATGTGTAACATGTGAAGCTGTAGAATGGATTAGTGGAATATACATGTCCTGTTGTGAAGTCTAATGTCATTTTCCTCGTATGTATCTTGCGTGGCTTTATTCCATTCGTGTTATTCTGAAAGATTGATTAGCAATACAAACACTATATTCTCCACCGTTTTATGAATTCATGATATAATACAATCGTAGCACGAAGTTGTTTTTTATTTTGGACTGCTAGTGCTTGTAACGATGCCACTCCCCTTTGCACCCATCCAAAATAACATTTATAGGAACTATATCATTCCTAGGAAAGTATCTTTGTATGTGTTTAATATGGTTTTGTTTCTCATATATTCATGTCACTCAATGAGCTATTTTTAGGATTTTTCAGGTTCTTAATCTCCTTCATTTCATATTTTACAGTTGTTAAGCATGCATAAAGAAATGCAAAAGCAGATGAATGCAATGGTTTCTGTTCCAGTCACTAAGGAAGGCAAAAGATTAGAAGGATCCTTGGGTCGAAACATGGAGAAAGTTGTCAAGGCTCACACTGATGCTTTGTGGGCTCGATTGCAGGAAGAAAATGCAAAGCAAGAGAAGCTAGAGCGAGACCGGACACAGCAAATAACAAATTTGATCTCCAATTATGTAAACAAAGATATGGTATCTATATTGGAGAAAATCATTAAGAAGGAAATATCTTCAATTGGAACAACCATTACTCGTTCATTAAGTCAAGTTATAGAGAAAACAATATCTTCAGCTATTACAGAATCATTCCAGGTTTGTATTTGTTGTAACCTCACATTGGACTATAGATATGGCTAAAGTAGAACTAAAGTCTTGGACAATTCTCACCTCATGAGTTAGCTTTTGAGGTTGAGCTAGGCCCAACCCGAATTCAAGATAGTTTTAAAGCTTATCTTAGATATCATATTGGTCCACCTTCAACTGTCCAAAAATTCACTTAACACTGCAGCTTTCGAAGTGCAATATACAATAAATCTATCTGGCCCCGTGGATTTTCTAGTGCAATGTTCTTGGTCATACAACTTTATTAGTGCAATATGAAAAAAAAAAAAATGCAATCCTACAATCTCCATATCCTACAAGTCCAATCCTTGACACGTGAGGTGTGTTTTGAGATACACATTAACCATAAATATGCCAAACGTAGAGCTTACAAAGACATGGTTTATTTATCCTCACCTCATGATTTACCTTTTGGATTTGAGTTAGATCCAACCCAAATTCAAGTTAATGAATTTCAACATTTGAAAGTGCCACTGCTCAAATAGTAAATGTATTCTTGGTTATGTTAGCTTAGTACTTTTCTTGTCTATTTACAACTTTTCAGACAGTGCTTTGTCAAGTTGGATGCCATGTCATATGGTGAAGTGAAATGTTTAAAGAAATCTGTGTGCCAATTTTAGTTCTTCAACTGTTATTCCCAAATCAATTTTTTTTTACTGCTAAAATGCTCATTGTTGCTTGAGTATGTTTGACCAAGGTTGTGCCATGAATTCTGCAGAAGGGGGTGGGAGACAAGGCATTGAATCAACTAGAAAAATCAGTTGGTTCAAAACTTGAAGCTACTGTGGCTAGGCAGATACAGACACAATTTCAAACCTCTGGAAAGCAAGCTCTTCAGGTAAGCAGCTTGAGGTCAACATAAAAAATATCTATTAATGTTTTTTTTACATGATTTTTTTTTTCCTGACGAGTGTGAACTTCTGTCTGCCTGTGGATCCTGTGTTATATCATTGCTGTATATATTTCATAAGTTTCCAAGCATTCTGGGAACCCACCCTTAAAAACTAGCTGTTAAGGGGGAGGAGTCACTCACTTAAATACTCCACAGAGCGTCCTATGTTACTTCATTTAGGACTTAGGTACCCATAATACCCCAGTCCTTATCATAGCACTGTCGTTGAGAGCTGCCTTCTTGGTAGCTTTCACTCTAAAACACTTTGTTCAATGACACTTCACTCAACTTTTTAATTGGAATCTCCACAAGTGAGAGTTTTCCCTGGGTTGTTCTTTTTGAGACACAGATAACCAACTGTAATACTAATTGATAAATCGCTTTTGGGCAACCCATCCTTAGAAGCTAGCTATTAAAAAGAGAAAACCAAATGCTTAAGTACTCCACCGGGCCTCCCACATCACTCAATGTTTGCTAGAACCCATAACATCCAAGTCCCTATCCTGGGTTGTTGGAAACTGTTTATATTCTTAGAATTTATGTCTAGGATGGTGGAATAGAAACAATGTCTTAGATAGCGTAATGAAATTTAACTCCTGTGATTACACTAATAGTCACAATATATGAGTCTGAAGATTCTATAGGTAAAATTGGACTCAAATAAATCCTTATCAAACTTTCCAACCATTTCAGAATCAGTTTTATCTTTCACATTTTTAACTGCTTCAGAAGCTTCCTGGTATTTTTAGTTCAAGATTCTAGCGTGGCAAATGCATAGTTGTTTCTCCTTTATGTTCTTTTTCACTTTTTAAATCCTTTTCTGTCAATTTCTAGAAACAAATTCATATCACAACCCCCTCAATAAGCTTTCCTTGAAGAGATGGTAAGACTAAATGGGACGGTTCTTCAATTTCTGACTGTTCTCAAGGGCACTTCATGTCCTTAGCTTTCTCTTGAATCTCTTTGCATCCATCTCAATTTCACAACAGTTATATCAACCAGGGCTACAACATATACATTTTTCGCATTTTTGAAATGCATTTTTCATCATAGGCACAGTGAATGGTGTAGAACCATTTGTCAGGGCTTCCTAAAACAGCCATTAGAGCGTGCATTATTGCTACATTGAGTGCTGACATAACTAACCAACAACCTAGTTCCATCAACACTTGATGTAGTTGTAATGGAGACCTCACAATTGGATCAACAGCATCATACCCCCTGATGGAAGTGAATTTTGGAAATGACGTGAGGTGGCTGTGGCTGTTAACTTGAATGATGTGCAATGTTCCTTCAAACCGCTTGCAATTTACGGGTTCTAGAATTCTATAATTCTATAATTTGCTATAGGTTTCATTTTGCTATCTTTTTAGATTGCTGGATCCTTAATTGGGTTAACCTAGATTTATTATATTATTGTTTCTAGGCTATATCCAATCATTCTTCTACACAATTTAATTATTTGAAACCCATTTCTCACAGCCTGCACTTTTTAATACTTTTGTGGACTATTCATTATCCTTGCAAATCCTATTTCACATGGCAGTACAATTCAATTTTTTTTTCATATTTTGGGTTTATTTTTATGATTGCTTTCAAAACAGTCTGGGGTTTGCTGTCCTTCTAGGTGGGTTTGGTTAATCATTTCTTATGGTTTTGTTTGTAATTTGTAGGAGGGACTTAAGACTAGTTTGGAAGCTTCAGTCGTTCCAGCATTTGAGATGTCTTGCAAGGCTATGTTTGAGCAAATTGATGTTGCTTTTCAAAATGGACTTGTGAAGCACACAGCTGCTATTCAACAGCAGTTTGATTCTACTTATTCTCCTCTAGCCATGACGTTGAGGGTATGTGTATGATGGTTATTTCGAATTTTTCCTGCCATATAAATTTTTTTCTTTTCTGTTACTTAGGATTCTATTTTTTATCTCCATTAGCAAAGATATTGTTACACCTTTGTTTTAAGCTGTGTGGCACTAGCCAAATGCAATTTAATTAGTTCTTATGATATATGGTTGAATAATCTGTTTGTTCTTTTGAGAAGTGTGCATCACATTTCTATTTGCTAAAATTCTTTCTTAAGGGGTAATTTAAAAAAATTCTGATTATTTTTTGGAAGTGTTTTTTAATTTTCTCAGTTGTTATTACAAGGAAAATATCCAGTTACTTTTTATGTCAGTGTCAGAATTGTTTAACTTAGTTTAATAGGTTAGCTTATGCATTTAATTACCTATCTGGTCTATTTGTAGGCTGATCATTAATTTTTTGTATATATCTTTGATGCAAGGGTTCCTATAAATGAATGAATTAGCTAGGAGATGAAATAATCTCTCTTAAGCACTTTTTTCATATTTCTCTCCCAAGTTAGATAAACGTGTCCACAAGATGTTTGAATCTTGTCTTATTATTGGGAATGAGAAGCTAATTAATTATGAACCAAGATTCTGTCATGCAGTGGGCGATCTTCACTACCTTGTAAAATATATTAGTGGCCTTTCCTCTCTCTCTATGCCTTAAACCTCTGGTTTGCCATGTTTGAATTCTTAGTGTGTAGTGTTATGATGACACAGGATACAATTAATTCAGCATCATCAATCACTCAAACTTTGAGTGGACAATTGGCTGATGGCCAACGTCAGCTGTTAGAAATTGCAGCTAACTCCAAAGTAACAGTGGATCCCTTTGTAGCACAAATTAACAATGGCTTGCATGAGGTGGTATGTTGGTTCGTCATTCCCTTTATCTTTCTATTTTAATGAGTGTTCTTTCTATTTAATACTTTGAGATGACTTGCACTTTGACAGACTGAGGATCCTACCAAAGAACTATCAAGGTTGATAAGTGAGAGAAAATTTGAGGAAGCATTTACAGGGGCCCTTCATAGAAGTGACGTTTCATTAGTTTCTTGGTTATGTTCTCAGGTATGATGGACATATCTTTCTTCTGTTGACTTGAGTTGCTACTTAGAATTACTTTTTGTTGGAAATGGTGCTTAGAAACTAGTCAAAATGAAACAAAGTGAAAGGGAGCTTTTTCCTTTTCTCTTTTCCCTAAATTCAAGGAAATGACAACTTGCTTCTGCATATTCGGATCAAATATTAAGTGATTCTGAGGAAATATTGTTAACCTGTAGACATTTTTGAGTTTTTCCTGAGGTAAAAAAGATTGTAGATTTTTATGGGATCCCTACTAAAGTAAATAAGAACAAAATTTTAAATGGGAAATGGACTTGCAGTTTCTAAAATAATTTGGGTCCAACTTCCTCTCTAACTTAAGAGAGGATGAGCCTTGCCATGATGGAAAGATTGCTGCCTTGTGACCTGAAGCTCATGGGTTCAAATCTTGAAAATAGCTCCTCACTTGAGGGTGACTTGTTCTAAATTTCTACTTTTCCCACCCAGCATTAGTTGGGAGCCTCAAGTCAAATGTGGGTCTATGATATACATTCAAATTGAAACTATCTTTTTTTATAAAAGGCATCACTCTAGAAACTATTTTTGAATAATTTCAATTTTTCACATTCTGAAAGCACCAAACCAAACACACACTAAGCTAAAAGTAGTGAGCTCACATCTCATAAACCCATTCCGATCACTCCAAATATCCCAAAACAAAATCAAATCACACCTCTGCATATCATTACTGGTAAACACCTTTTATAGTTTGCATGATTATATCAGACAAAGTCCACTATAATGTATCTAATGAACAATTTTCTACCTTATCCTATCCAGGTTGATTTATCTGGCATTTTGGCTATGGTGCCATTGCCATTAAGCCAAGGAGTACTTCTGTCTCTTCTACAGCAGTTGTCCTGTGATATCAGTACAGACACGCCCAGAAAATTGGCATGGATGACAGATGTGGCAGCTGCTATAAATCCGGCAGATCCAAGGATTGCAGCACACGTGCGGCGAATATTAGATCAAGTGTCCCACACACTTGGCCATCATCGGACTTTACCTACTACCTCCCCTTCTGAAGCGAGCACAATCCGCCTTCTCATGCATGTCATAAACTCGGTGTTGTTGAGCTGTAAATGATAGTGTTGTATTTTATTATATGTGCAGAAATGTTAAGTATCGACTTTGGTTTGTAATTGTATAGATATTTAGATAGCTTGGAGGGGATGAAATGAACCACTGTGCTTAGAGTTTTGTTACAATTGATTTGTGTGACATAGTTTCACATTTTTGTATGCTTATTATTTTACATTTTACCCTCGCCCCTTCAGGTGTCTTTATCATTTTTGGAGACATTATATCCTTCCCCATGATGTACAAGGAAAATTTTGCAACTTCAGGGTAAGGTAGAGGCTTCAGAGCATGCATAGGTTTGCTAGGATTTTTGATCTGGGTTCATTCAGGTGACCATTTTGAAAAGAAAAGTTAGACATGAAATTTTTAGTCAACAGGGGTATTTTTGGTCATTTAGAACAGCACTTTATTGAGTGATGCAGTGTTCTGTATTGGATATTTCTTTCTCCATCCATGATTTCTTCTTGCACCATAATGGGTATGTGAAAAATAGAAATGCCCTTGCTTTCTTTCATCTCCTTGTATGTTGCCATCATTAGTCCTTTTTTGTCATCTTTTAGTCGTGTCTTCTTTAAGTCTTACATTTTTTACCTTTCATGTTTTTTCTACCTAAAAGAAGTTAACATATTGTGCATTCTGATGCAAGTTCTTTTGGTTCTCAACAATAATTTGTGGATTGTGGAATTTGAAAGTGATCCAGACTTTTTTCATAAACCAAAAACTTTTATATTCACGTTGTTGCAGAAGGAAATTATGGGAATGCAAAAGGAAATTGTGTTTTGTATTCTGTAGTGAATTAGCAAAATGAGTTATCTGGCCGGCCAATGTGAAGATCGGGGCAGCTTCTTCCTCTATTTCCATATATTTAAAATTTTCAATTTTACTTTCTTTTTATTTTCAGTTTCGAATATACCATCCAAAGTCGGTTTGAAATATACAATGTGGAATGAAAAAATTATATTTCAGAATCTAAAATTGGAAATGTGACATTTCACAATTTAAGTGCAGCTTGAAATGTATGGAGATAAAGGAACAAGCTGGCAGTAGGCCAAGATTATAGAACTTTTAGGGGTGTTTTGGACTAAGCTTGTAATTTCATAATCAAATTAGACTAAAAATATTTGTATTTGATTCAGCTTCTAAATTTAACTTACTGTATCCAGAATTAGCTACACAGTGTAAATTTGCTTACCTTGCTCATGCTAACTACAGAATGTCTCACTGTATTTGGAACAGTGGCACGCAGAAGTTGAATCAAATAATTTTTCCATTGAAAGCAAAGCAGCTCAGATTTTTGACGCATTTTATGTGATTTTTAGTTCTTCACCACCAATCCAACCATAATGCTATAATGTTAACGTATGTCATCTGAATGAACGACAAAACCACAGAAATCACAACACAACCTGCCATAAAGTAACTACATACTGTAAACAGCTGAAGCTCATTGGTGCTAAAATACCATTTTCTAGTATTGCTTTATTGTTGTTTCTTTTTCTCTTTTATAAACATCATGGATAGAGCAAATTATTAGTGAAATAATAAGTATGACCCCAGATGGAATGTCATATTTTGGAAGTAATATTTTTTTGATATCTTATTAAAAAGGGGTAGTCAAATTAATTTAATTTTTACAAATGTAAAAAAA
>Ga0099823_1003708_pt1 | contig 14623 bp, 22 predicted proteins | sample CowpearedBW_FD_76831 | JGI IMG/M metagenome (GOLD analysis project Ga0099823, IMG submission 76831) | Root nodule microbial communities of legume samples collected from California, USA - Cow pea red BW | ecosystem: Host-associated > Plants > Roots > Nodule | place: USA: California | collected...
CCGCAGCGTGGCCGGTGCACGTAGCAGCCAGGAAGAAAACGGCATCGTCACCCCCTACCTGGGTGCGGTGTACGACCTCAACGACAACTACTCGCTGTACGCCAGCTATACCGACATCTTCACCCCGCAAACGTCTGAAACCAGCAGCGGCAGCAAGGTGGAGCCGATTCGTGGTCAAAGCTACGAAACCGGTATCAAGGGCGAGTGGTTCGACGGCCGCCTGAACGCCTCGGCGGCGTACTTCCGCACCAAGCAGGAAAACAAGGCGGTGCTGGACGGCGACCTGACTACCCCGACCGGTGGCAACGCCTACAAGGCCGGTTCCGGCCAGGAAACCGACGGTATCGACCTGGAAGTCGCGGGCGCCCTGACCCCCAACTGGAACGTGTATGCCGGCTACACCTACCTGCACTTGCGCCGCGTCGACAGCGACGGTCGCAGTGATCCATCGCACCTGTTCAAGGCCTCGACCACCTACCGCCTCAGCGGCCCGCTCGACCGCCTGACCCTGGGTGCCGGTGTGACCGCGCAAACCAACATCCGCGCCATCTCCAGCCCGGCTGGCCAGCCCACCAATGGTGTGAGCAACGGTGCTACCGACGTGAACTGGTCCGGTTATGCCATCTGGAATGCCATGGCCAAGTACCAGCTGACCGACGACACCAGCGTCAGCGTTAACGCCAACAACCTGTTCGACAAGCACTACTACACCCAGTACGGGTTCTATGCCGGGGCGATCTATGGCGACCCGCGTAACCTGTCGTTGACGGTTAGTACGGCGTTCTGATCAGCAATGCCTGGGGCTGCCATGCAGCCCCTATTCATCAAGGTAATGGGTAAATCAGGCAATACCGAATCAATGCCTGTTCAACACTCTGCTTTTGCCTGAGCACCAACTCCACGGCAATGGCATTGTCGGTTTCGATCACTTCGTAGAACACCCTGTACCCTTCGATATTCAGTTCACGATACTGCATGACGCCCAGCCCGCTCGCCTGTGGGCTGACCGGGTAGCCTACAGGCGCGGCAGCCAGCCGGTGCTCAATCGTGTCGACCAGTGTGGTGATTTTCTCAAGTGCCGCTGCGGTACCGTGATAGACGGCCAGATGGTGCACTTGATCTTCAATGCTCTGAGAGGCGGAATGGGTGAAGCGTATGCTGGGGTTACTCATGCCCTACCCATTACTCCTCAGAAAATTTCTTGAGAAGGCGAGCCTTGAGGTCTTCGGCAGAGCTGTGTTTGCCCTGAGCATACTCACGGGAACCGATGGCGAGCAGTTTCACCAAGGCTATGGCTTCATCCCGTTGCTTGCGATCCGCGTAGGACTCGACCACATAAGCAGGCACACCGTTCTGTGTCACGACCATGGGTTCTTCCAGATCCAGGTCAGCAGCGTGGCGTTTCAGGTAGCTGATCGTTTCGACTCGCATTGGGCTGGCTCCATGTTCAGTGGAAGCTATTTTAGACCGAATATGGACCATAAAAAGACCGTTTGTCATGTGGTGGTTAGCTTATTCTCTTCGCGACTGCCCGCACCTTCGCAGACCAGTTCTACAGAATGTGTGGTCAGGTTTGCGCCATTGTCATATTGCTTGGGCAGCGCAAGCTGCGTAGAGATGCCGATTGCAGGCGTACTGAACGGCCTCACACAAAGCGACCAGGCATTAAAAACCCGCTCAATTTGTGCATAACTGCCGGAGCAGTCATAGGCATGGCGGGTGTGTTGCGTGAGAGATTCAGTGATGTGTAAGGCATTCGCGAGCGTTCCGACGGGGTTCAGTGGGATCTCGAAAGTAGATAGCGTGAACCCCGATTCGCCTGACCACAAGGTGTCGAGTTTCGATGGGGAAAGTAGGAATTTTCTGCTTCTGTAACGATGTGACTGAGCGGTGCGGACGTTTTTGAGTGGGTTGGAGGGGTTGGGGAACTAAAGAATGTTTAGCCTGCGAGGCGCGCGTCGCGGCACCAGGAATCGAACCCGGGAACTACTGATTACAAGCCGTTTGCTCTGAGGCTTTTTGAGTGGTCACTGGGTTGTGCGAAATATCGCTACACCTAGGTTCTATGCGACTTTCAGCCTGATCGTTGTCTTTCTATGTTTCACCCGATAGCGTACCTTTGCATGAGAAACGGGGAGCGAACGGGGAAAACGTGGAGGAAACGGGGAAAAATGGCTAAGCGCACGCGCATGACTGAAATGGAGGCCTACGCGGTCAAAACGAGACAGTCGGAACCGGTGGGCTCCCGTGGAAAGGGCACCCTGCTGCTCGAGCGCAAAGCGTCTGGCGCAATCCAGGCCTATTACCGAGAGCGCACACCGGACAGCGACAAGCGACTGGCTCTGGGGATACTTTCCAAGAAGCCGCGTGTTGGCACAGGTGAGCAGACCCTGGATAGCATCCGTACCGAGGCAATGCGTATTTCGGCTGAGGCATCAGCTGTGGGCGGCCTAGCCAAATATCTGGATTGCGTTGCCGCTCAGAAGGCTGCGGCTGAAATCGAGCGTGAGAACGCGGAGGCATTGGCGGAGGCGGACAGGCGAGAGCGTATACGCTTGGCCGAAATAGACGCAGCCCGTGGCAGCTTCCATGATCTGTTTCTGGATTACGTCGAGTCACGTCGCGCCAAAGCGACTCCAGGCGTCGTAAAAGAGCTTGAGCGATTATTCAAGACCAACCTGGAGACACCTCATCCCGAGATCATGCAAATGAAGGCCCGGGACGTTCGGTCAGAGCATATCTTGAGCATCCTCAACCCGATCTGGGAACGTGGCTCCAAGGTTCAGGCCGACCGAATGCGTTCGTTCCTGGTCGCTGCCTTCAATCACGGTTTAACTGTGGAGAGCGTCGTAGGGCGCGCCAATGCGAAGGTGTACAGCCTGGAAATCAATCCGGCCGCGATGGTGAGGGTCGAGAAGGTTTCGGCCCCGGTCGAGCGAGCGCTGTCGGATGCGGAACTGAGGCACTTTTGGCAAACGATCGAGAGTACAGAGGGCGTCGGTCCCGTGATGGCGCTGCTGTTCAAGTTCGTTATCGCCACTGGCGGCCAACGCATCAAGAACATCATCGAAACCACCTGGGCTGACTACGATCTAGAGGCAGGTACAGTCCTGCTGGTTCATCGGAAAGGCAGGGGTGGGCAGACCATGAGTCGACCGCATCTTGTCCCCCTCTCGGATCGGGCCATTTCCCTCATGCTGCGCGTGCGTGAGATCAGCGGCGACCATCAGTGGCCTTGGACAACCCATGGTAAGCAGCCATTCGTTATCAGTAGCCCGACTCATGCAATCGCTGACTGGATGGATTCCAAGCACGCGGCGGTTGACGGAGTGCGGGTACCGTCCTTTTCGCCAAGGGACCTGCGCCGTACTTGCACCCAGCTAATGCAAAGGCGGGGAATCGATGATCGGCTGTCGGACCTTCTGCAGGCGCATGGCCAGACGGGAGTGGTATCGAAGCACTACCGGAACAACCCAGAGGCCGCATTGCCAGAGAAGCGCCGGGCGATGGACCTGTTCGAGCACGGATTGGCAGTTGCCTTGGGAGAGGTCAAGGAGGGTGGCGGCAATGTGCTTTCAATGTCGCGTCGAAAAAAGAAGGCAGCGGGGCCGAAGTCGTAAGGATCTTCTTGGCTGGCCCCTCAGTTACTGGGGCCGCGGTCCTAATTTAGCCGCTAAAGACTGACGACCCTCGCTTTCAAAACCATCCTTTTAGCTTTCGGCCTGCCCAGGGCATAGACAGCGCTTGGGTGGGTAGTCTCCTGGCCGCGCGAGCCCACTCGATTCAGTCCGTCTACGATTCCCTGGTTGACGCGGCCTGCCGCCATTTCCACTTCCAAATACCTGCCGAAAACAGCTAGAAACAGTGCATAACAGGGAATAACAGCGAATAACCGTAAATAAGCAACGTAGAGTAATACGCGGCGTTGTTAATTGCCGGCTGGGCTGTTCTGTATGTGGGAAAAGAATGTGCGCGCCACGAAATCGTAATTCACGTTTTTGTGGCGCGGAGTCGATTTCAATCTTCCAGTGGAACAAGGAAGTCGGTTTTCGTACCGCCACTGGGATCTGGCCAGGCTGGCGGAATTTTCTACGCAGTCCCGCATGAGGCCCTCAAAAGACCCTGCTCAGGGCCCAGTAAAATGGGGGTTTCAGGCTTTCTGACGAATGGTCACGCTGACGATGGTACCCGTGAACGTTCGTGTGATTTGGGTGCTCCAGAGTGCTCCAGAGTGCTCGTGGGGGATTTAGTGGTACTTGGTGGTACATAGAGAGAAGCATCGAGAGTTACTTGCGCCAGATGCAAAACGAGGCAGCGGAAAATTTATTCACAGGTATCTCGCATTTTCCCGGTTGCTACCCCTAAATCTTGACGCTAATATGCGAACGCACCTGCAACGTCTTACCATCGTATAGATAGAAAAATGGTAGCGTTTGGGCAAACGGTCAAAGCTGAACTCTGGGCAAAGAAAAGCCCCCCTACACGGCAAATGTAGGAGGGCTTTCGGGAAGAGGCGCGGCAAACGTCTCTTGCATACCAGCTAGGCCAGCACACAATCCCGAGGGCGAAGCATTTCGACGGGCTTCGCGGCGGACTGTAGTACCGGAAGGAGTAATGTGCAACTGGGTTTTTACTCAGTAAACCATGGGCCTTCGGCTATGTCCGCAACCTCGGTACGTCTAAAGCTAGAGGTACCTATCCATGACTCAAACCGCAAATAGCTGTACCGAAGCACCCCGCCTGCCGATCCCCGGCACACGCGCTACCGCTGCTCAGCTATGCGCCAAGTACCAAGTCAGCCGCTCCACTTGGTGGCGCTGGTCCAAAACCCCCGGCTTCCCCACCCCTATCCGTTTCGGTCGCTCTGTCCGTTGGGAGCCTGAGTCTGTGGAGTCTTTCCTGCGTAGCCAGGAGGCTTAACCCATGATGACCAATCAACTCTGCGTGAGCGCAGAGCAGGGATCGGCTGGCCTAGAAAAAGCGGCTCTATCCCTTCCTGTACCCTTAAAAGTTTTGGTGCTCAGTGTCTGGGTCACTTGGCGTGCTGTAGCGATCAGCCTCGGCGCCAGCCCTGAAAGCGAGGTGGCCTAAATGAAAAAGGCCACGATCCCCGAAGAGAAACGCAGCCAGTCGGATGGCGATATTACCACCAGCAAGCCGCCGAGCAAGATCGCCCGGGTACTGGCCTACATGCTGAATGACGGCAGCTTGCAACGCTTTGAGGCCGAGCGCCTGGGCGACCACTGCTTGCACTCGACCATCAGCAGCTTGGCCAACGGCTATGGGCTGAAGTTCCAGCGCCAGCTCGAGCGCGTGCCGAATCACTGGGGCGAGCCTTGCACTGTGACCCGGTACACCCTTCCTGCCGGCGAACGCCGCCGCGCCAGCGCCGTGTTGGAGATGCTGTGCTCGCCCTTGAAGCAGCGCCAGCGGGTGGCCGCATGAAAAAGACGAACTTACCACCGGCAGAGCCTGCCAACGAGAAGCCCCCCATTACCCTGACCCAGTACAACGGTGAGCCACGCGTGGATAGTCGCCTGCTGGCCGAACAGGTGAACAACAAGCACAAGAACTCCATGGCACTGATCGAGCGCTACCTGGCCAAGTTCGAAGAGTTTGGGGTTGTTCCGTTTCAAACGGAGAAACCCTTGGCCGGCACTGCTGGTGGTAGGCCGGAGCGCTTCGCCCTACTGAATGAGGACCAAGCGTTTTTCCTGCTGGCGCTGTCCCGCAACAGTGACCGCGTGGTTGGTCTGAAAGCCGACCTCATCATGGCTTTCCGCGAGGCACGGTACGGGTATGCCCGCCAGGCTCTGGAAGATCGCCAGCAGCAGGTCAGCGAATGCGGCCGTCGCTTGGCGCACTGGCGCTACGACAAGCCAGGCGCGTATCAGCATGTGGCTCATTTGCGTGAGCAACTGAAGCTCCCGCTCGACTTGGAGGGCGATCACCAATGACGCTCGTCATCCGCCCAGCGCTGCCGTTGTCCAATCTGAAACAGGGGGTTGCATCCACTCCCGCCCGCATGTATCGTCCGGCTGCCGCTGCAAATTCAGCGGTCAGGTTTGGCGACCTGAACTTCAAGTTGGCGCACAAGCGCCCCATGACCATTGCTGGCGCTTTTTTTGTGCTTGCAATGCTGCTTTATGGTGGCCGTACGTGGGAGACCTTCGGGTCTGCCGGGTGCCAACTTGCCCGGTTCGCCAACCTGCGTACGGCTGCCACCCATAATCGTTTGGCGACGGTTCGTGGCAGCTCCACATCTCAAGTTGGAGCTACACACATGCAACACGCCCTCAATCCGTCTCGACTTCGTGCCGCTGCGCACCGCGCAATGGCGATCGCAGCCCTTCACGCTGACTCCAGTCTCTCTACGCGCCTCAAGCGCTACAACGCCGCCATGGCAAAAGCACGCGCCCTGGAAGCGCAAGGCGGTGCCCAATGAACCACTTACTAAGCGTTGCGACCCTTGAAGGCGAGGTGCTGTCTGAGGCGGTGCTCGACGCCCGCGCCATGTGCTCGATGAACTTTGCCAGGGATGAATTCAACAAGCTTTACGAACTGCTCTACCCCATGTGTTCGAGCCATACGGAAGGGCCGATGTGCGACATTGCACGGCACCTGGAACAGGTCCGAATTTTCAGCCGTAATTTCTGCTGGGCTCATCGCCACCTGGGAGCCTCGTATGGCGTTGTAGGCGAGCGCGCCGGAATGGATGATGAGGTGATCGTATGACCTCCATCATCCACATGGCTGACGACACCCAAGACGACCTGCGCGATGTGCAAGGCATCCTTGTACTGTTGAGCCTGGCCCTTGCCGTGATTGCCTCGCCCACCACTCCTCTCATCGTCGCCCGTGTCACTGCCGTGATGGCGCAGCACACCGCCATGGCCTGGGCCGAAATGCTGGACGGCATGATTGCTGAGCAAGGGGGTGATCTGTGAAGACCGATACCACCCTGCGCATCACCCGCACGCAATACCGTGGTTTCGCCGAGATGGCCAAGGAGAGCGGCCTGGCTTTGACGATCGCCACCTTCACTGAGCTTGGTGGCAGCTGGGGGGAATACAGCTGCTGGGCGCAGCCGATCGTTCGTGACGCATTGAGCGATCAAGCCCAGTGTGACGAGCGGGTTGCTATCAAGCTGGCTACCAGCATCAATGCGGGCCGTTTCCGCAGCGCTACTCGTCCGGAAATCGACTGGTCGGCGCTGGATGACAGCGAGATTTATCCATTCATCTTGCATCACGAGATTGGCCACCACCTCGACAACTTCTCGCTCTGGGACTTGATCCTCGCTCCCGATCAGGTGGTAGGTGACCAGTGCCACAAGATGATGTACCGCGTGAACGAGATGCTGGCAGACCGTTATGCGTGGGAGCAGGTGCGGCCTGGCGAGCCACTGCCGCTGAGCGAGACGGGTAAACGCATGCAGGAGGTAATGGCCGATGACCTGGATCTGTTGCAAAGGCACCTCCCCCGTAAGCGCAGAAAGCCCAGGGCATTGCCGGGCGGCCAGTACGCTTGTGTGCCTGCCTCGATGCTGAAAACCGAGGAACTGGCCGCATTCGTCGGGCCGCACGTCTCCCCGGCGCTGATTGAGCACACCCGAAACCACCGCCGCGTTCATCGCCGCGACTCCAGACTGAGGGGTTAAAAATGACCAGTTTTCAACAGCGCATCGCTGCGCTGACGGGATCGGCTTGCCCGAAGAAAGCCACCGAGCTGTTTTACGTGAGCCATCCGAAGGCTGAACGGGCCTTGCTGGGGCCGTTTCTGAGCGAGGCCGATGCCGAGTGTGGGCGCGTAGTTTTGCGTAGTGCTGAGGCGATGGTGACGGCCTGCCTCGTCGAATCGCTGGACGATCTGACCTACTGGCATGCGGTGAACAACGGCCAGGTCTGCCGGGCCTTTGCTGGCGCTGATCGCCAGGGAGTGGGCCATGAGTAAGGTCACGCCCATTCGCCGCAAAGGTGCCGGAGGCCCGCCGACTGCTGGCGCCTACATCGACAGCGCCAGCTACACGCTGCTGGTGGAAACCCTGGTGGGCTTCCTGGAGCTGCGCGTTGCCGAGGGTGACGCGGGTCGTCACGGCCCCGAGCTGGAGCGCCTGACCAATCAACTGGAATGGCTGGCCAAGCGTTTCACGCCACCGCAGGGGGCCGCATGACTCACCTTCAACAAATGGCTCAGCCCGTGGACAGCGCGTCACCCGAGAAGCTGGAGGCCCGGGCCCGGCGTGTGGCTGCTCGCCACGGCTTCCTGGCCACCAAAAGCCGCAAGCGGAGCCTGACCGCCGACAACGGCGGTGGCTTCATGCTGGTGGATGCCTCGACCAGCCGCGTGGAGGCCGGCGAGCGTTATGACCTGAGCGCTGAGCAGGTCATCGCGTTCTTCGATGAGGGGGCCGCATGACCGACGTGACGATCCTTTTCCGTGACGCGCTCCAGTCGGCCTACGGGCTGCTCGAATGGCTCCCCCTGGACGATGGCGACATTCACCGCTTCCACGTTCCCGGCGACAAGCCCGGCACGCTCAATGGCTGGTACTGCCTGTTTGCTGATGGCATTGCCTCGGGCGCGTTCGGGAGCTGGAAGACGGGCGGCACCAACACCTGGTGTAGCCGTGAACCGGTGGACGCCCGCGAAGCTGAGCAGGTGCGCCAGCGCATCGAGCAAGCCCGGCGCCAGCGGGAGGCCGAACGCCAGCGCCGACAGCTCAAAGCGGCTGGCCTGGCACAACGCTGGTGGCGTGATGCTCGCCGCGCTGATCCGGGCCACCCCTACCTGGTCGCCAAGGGCATTCGTGCCCACGGCCTGCGCCAGCGCGGTGACGACCTGCTGATCCCGCTGTACGCCGGCGGTGTGCTGGTGAACCTGCAACGAATTGCCTCGGACGGCGACAAGCGCTTCCTGTATGGCGGCCGGATCAAAGGCGCCTATTCGCCACTGGGACGCATCACGCCGGGCAGGCCACTTTGCATCTGCGAAGGCTGGGCGACGGGCGCCACGCTCCACGCAAGCGGCTACACGATCGCCTGCGCGATGAATGCCGGGAACCTGAAGGCGGTGGCGCTGGCGCTACGGGCTGACTATCCCGACACGGAAATCATCATCGCCGGCGACGACGACCGCCAGACCGAGGCCGAAGGCAAGGGCAACCCCGGGCGCACCGCCGCCCATGAAGCTGCTGTCGCATGCGGCGGCCTGGTGACCTTCCCCGAGTGGCCCGCCGGCGTGCCGCTGACCCTTTCCGACTTCAACGACCTCGCCGCCTGGAGGTGCCGCCATGCGCCCGCCTGATAACAACGCCATCAACCTGCGCCCCGAGGCGCCCAAGGTCGAGCCTGATCGCCCGTGCTGGGGTGTGTATGAGCACTGGGTGACCAACGAGAAGGGCCGCAGGCTCAAGCCCGGCGTCTATTGGCACACCTTCAAGCGCAACGCCGGCGACGACGACAGCGACGACGACAAGGCCGACCGCCCGATCACTGACGAGTGGATCGCCACGCCGGTGACCGTCGCCGCACGCACCACCAATAGCGATGACGGCAGTGAGGGTCGGTTTCTGCGCCTGTTCACCGACAGCGGCCCCAAGGAGTGGATCATTCCCATGGAGGTGTTCGGTGGGAGCGGCGAGGACGCCAGGCGGACGCTGTTCGGCATGGGCGTCATCATCGCCCTGAAGAAGCGCGGCCAGTTCATGGAGTACCTGCTGGACCAGCGCCCTGCAGAGGTGTTCGCCACCACCTGCCGCCCCGGCTGGCATGAGTCGGGCGCCTTTGTACTGCCTGGGCGCACCATTGGCAGCGACAAGGTGCGCTACCAGGCCAGCGCCAAGGGGCAGAACCTGTTCAGCGTGCGGGGGAGCCTGGACGGCTGGAAGGTCGAAGTGGCGGCCAAGTGCGAGGGCAACCCGGTGCTCACCCTGGCCATCGGCTGCGCCCTCGCTGGCCCACTGCTGAGCCTGGTGGGCGTGCTGGGTGGCGGTGTTCACCTGGTGGGCGACAGCTCCAGTGGCAAGTCGCTGGCGCAACTGATCGGTTCGTCGGTATGGGGTGACCCCGGCATATTCGCCGCGTCGTGGGACATGACCAAGGGCGGCCTGGAGATCGAGGCGTCCAGCCGTAACGACACCATGCTGCCCCTGGACGAGATCAAGCGGGCCGACCCCAAGCGCGTCCAGGAAATGGCTTACTCCCTCGCCAACGGCCAGGGCAAGGGCACCATGACCCGCGACCGGGAAGCCCGCGGCAAACTGAGCTGGCGCCTGCTGGCGCTTTCCAGCGGCGAGCGTTCCCTATCCGAGCACGCAGCCATCAGCGGTAACGCCGCCCATGCTGGCGCTGAGCTGCGCATGGTGGATGTGAACGCCGGTACCCGCACGCACCGAGCCTTCGATGAATTGCACGGCCTGGAGGGCGCCGACTTCCATCGCCAGCTCACGGTGGCCGTAGGAGCGAACCATGGCCATATCGGGCCAGCCTTCGTGGAGAAGCTGCTGGCCAGCGATGACCGCCCCGGCCTGCTGGAGGACTTCGCCGGTATCCGCGCCCAGTTCGTCGAGGACAACGCCCAGGCCGGGCGGGTGGCCGATCGCTTCGCGGTGATCGCGCTGGCGGGCGAAATGGCCATCGCCTACGGCCTGCTGCCCTGGACGCCGGGCACCGCTCTGGCCGACTGCCAGTTGCTGTACGGCGAGTGGCTGAGCCGGGTGGGCAGCGGCAATGCCGAAGACCGCCAGATATTGGCGGGCATCCTCGACTTCATCGACAAGCACGGCAGCAGCCGGTTTTCGGACGTGAATGACCAGACGCCCGACGCCAAGGTGTTCAACCGGGCGGGGTACTGGAAGGTGTCCGGGGGCAAGCAGCTGTACCTGTTCAACAAGTCGGCACTGATCGAGGCCGCGCATGGGTACGGGTTGAGCCGCATCGTCAAAGCGCTGGATGGCGCCAGCGCGATTGCCGAGCGCGGGGCTGATCGGAAACGACACGCCAAAAAGTACCGCGTGCCTGGTGGCGGTTCACCTTGGCTGTATGTGATCGACCCCGAGGCCCTGGACAGTGAAGGTGGTGCCGTATGACCACCAACGCCACTAGCCGGGATTGCCCATATCCACAGGAACCTAGATTCGGTGGGAACAGTGGGAACAGTGGGAACAGCCAGCAGGACCGGGGCTTACAGCTGTTCCCACCCAATAAAACGAGTGGGAACAAGTGGGAACACACAATCGCTTTCCAATATAAGCGCGGTGCTCATCCGCTCTGTTTGGTTATCACAGTTCCCACAAAAATCCGCGTGGGAACAAACTGGGAACAGAAAAACACCCCTAAAGGCCGCGAATTTACTGGGGCGTTCCCACCGTTCCCACTGTTCCCACACTTTTTGAATTCACAGGAACATTTGATTAGCAGCTATCAGGGCATGGTGACGCCATGAGCCTCCTTGCCGATCTGCTCAATCACATGCCGCCGAACGTTGCTGGAGCTGGCAAACCGCCCATAGCGAAACGCGCCCCGGATCGTCCGCGCCTGGTGCTGGTCGAGCCTGCGCCATTGCCGTCCAGCCCCTACGCCAACGCCGCCAACGCCACGCCTGAATGGCGCCAGGCCCGCGACCAGTACATCAGCCACGTCATGACCTGCCGGGGCTGCTATGCGCCTGCCGGCCGCCATTGCCTGATCGGTACCGAGCTGCGCGCCACCTACGACAACACGCCCATGGAGGCCCACCCATGACGCTCACACCGACCATGCGCCTGTGCGATATCGCCTCAAAACCGGGTATCAGCGCCAGCACGCAACTCATCACCACCCGGCGCATCTGCCGCAACATCAGCAGCAACCTCGATTCGATCCACGCCGAGCGACGTGCCATGCGCCGCCAGGCGGGCAAGCTGAAAGCGTTCCTGCCGTTCACCCGCCAGGCCATTGCCGATCTGGAACAGCGGGCGCAGACGCACCGATCAGATGAACGCGACAAGGCCGTGGTGGCGCTGGCGGGATTTGGCCAGTCACTGCTGTTCGACCATGACGGGCTAGCCAGCGCCCTGGGTTTCGAACGCCTGTGTGACCTGCTGAGCGTGAACACGGTGGAGCGCGAGCAGGCCAGGCGGGAGGGCGTCACCAACCTGGAAGGCCTGGTGTTCACCCATGCGCTGGAGGACAGCGCAGAACGCCGGGCACAGGAGTGGAATGACGCGCCGCTGTTCAACGCCTGCCATGCGGCCATGGCGGACTTCATCAGGGATTGTCCCGATGGGGTGCTGCCTGACCCCTTCGCACCTGGGGCGCCATTCGGGCCGAAGCTGTCACCCAAGCTGAGGGTGGTGTAAGCCATGGTCATGCTGAAACAGGCTGATTCAGCCGAAAAAATGAGACACCGGGTTTCAGACGATCAGCGGCGTCTGGTGCTGGACCTGCGCCGTCGCCACTCGCTGCGTGAGGTGGCCGAGATCACCGGCCTGCCGCTGGGAACGGTGAAGACCCTGGTTTCACGCTCCGGTGCGTTCCGCGACAACGAGCAGCACCGCGCCATGTTCACCCTGCCGCCGATCAACGCCAGCACCGAGACCCTGCCGAGCGTGCCCGAGCTACCGCCGCAGGAGGTGGTCACCGGGGACAAGGAGGTGGATGCGGTGCTCTGGCTGCGCTCGATCATCAGCACCGGCCAGATCGCCCTGATTGAGCGGGCCATGGAGGGCGCCAAGAAGATCAGGACGCCGCTCGATGTGCTGGAGAAGCGGTACCGGGATTACCTGGTGGCCACCAACCCCGGCCACCCATTCGCCGCCATGTCGTCGTTCGGCTTCGCTGACCTGGATGCGCTGGCCACTCGGGCCATAGAGCAACACCGACTGAGGCTGGAGGGTACCGCTCGCTTCGGTGATGCCCTGCTGGCCGACACCGAGGCGGAATCGTTCTGTATCGATGCGCTGCGCGGGCTGCTGGCTACCGGCCAATTCGGTGACTTCGACAAGGGCCAGGTAGCCGACCGGTTCAACGCCCACCCTGAGCTGCTGCCTCACACGTTGGCGGATTGCCTCTACGAGTTGGACTACTGGGACCAGCTCTACCGGCTGCGCAACGCCGTAGACCGAGATGCCAGCGACGGGCCGCCCGAGGCGACGGCACGGGACTGGTTTGTGTTCGGCCTGCTGGCGCAGATCCGGCCCCGCGACAAGGCCGAGGCCCTGGTGGTGTTCCGCTACCTGGTCGCCAGCCAACGCGACGACATGGCGGAGTCAGAGGCAATTCTTTGCAACCTGATCGGGTGACCAGCCCGATTAATCACCATCGGGCACCTGCCCACAATAAGCGCCAGCGGCGCCAGAGGTACGCATGACAGAACCAATTCCACGACCCACCCACCGAGAGCGTTTTGCTGAGGCAAGCAAGATCACGGACTTTGAAGAGCACCCAACAATGGTGGCTGGCTACAAGGTCTGGAACGTGAGCGACATTGTGAAGGGAGGGCGTAAAGACTTCGACGGCCCTTACTTCACCGAGGACGAGGCAAGGATAGCGACGGAGCTTTGGCAAGCAACACCAGAGCGCAAGTGCGCCCGTGCCGAGGTGACCTTTCACTGCGCAGCCTGGAACCCTGATCCACGACGAGAAAAGGCCATCCGAGAGGATGCGATGGCTGCTCGCATGATCCTTGCCGAGCTGATCGGCGCCGATGTTCCCAAATCAAGCGCCGCTGGCGCAGAGGAGAAATAACGATGGCCGCTATTGTTCGTAGTACCCCAGAGATGACCACTGTGTACTTGTCGGGCCCGCTGATTCGGAAGTTCTTCCGCAAGAAGGATTACCTGCTGGACAGCCAAAACACCTGGGAGGTGTTCCGTGCCTTGAAGGCAACGCTGGAAGGCTTTGAACGGGAGATCAAGCGACTTGAGGCCCTAGGCATGAGGTTTGCGATTTTCAGGAACCGGAAGAACGTTGGGGCGGATGAGTTCGACCGCGGAGGGGCTAGAGAGGTACGCATCGTGCCTGTCATCGCCGGCAGTAAACGCGGCGGTGTTCTGCAGACTGTGCTGGCAGCGGTTTTGATCGTGGTTGGTGTAGTTGCTCAGCAGCCTTGGATGGTTCAGACCGGCGTTGCTATGGCTATCGGGGGAGTCATCCAGATGCTTAGCCCCCAGGCTAAAGGTCTGTCCCAAAGCGGAGCGCCAGAGAACCTGCCAAGTTACGCCTTCGGCAGCGCTCGAAACACCACCGCCAGCGGCAACCCTGTCCCGATCTGCATCGGCGAACGGCGCTGGGGCGGGGCGATCATCTCTGCCTCAATCGTTGCGGAAGACAAGGTGTAGGAGGGTTTATGACGACCATTGCCGAACTTGGAATACGGATAGACAGCGCTGACGCCACCCAGGCAGCCACCGATCTAGACAAGCTGGTAGATGCCGGTAAGCGCAGCGAGGAGTCGGCTGGGCGCACTGGCCGCGCCTGGGAGTCCGCGCTGGGCAGTCTGCAGGGTGACACCCGCCAGATCGTGGTTGAGCTTCAGCAGCTCAACCAGAAGCAAGCCCAACTGGCGCAGCAGATGATCACTGTGGGGCATGCGGTTACCACAGCGTCCACGGCGTTCAGCGGCGCGGCGCCGGCATCGACCGG
>Ga0099823_1003711_pt1 | contig 14618 bp, 4 predicted proteins | sample CowpearedBW_FD_76831 | JGI IMG/M metagenome (GOLD analysis project Ga0099823, IMG submission 76831) | Root nodule microbial communities of legume samples collected from California, USA - Cow pea red BW | ecosystem: Host-associated > Plants > Roots > Nodule | place: USA: California | collected...
ATATATATATATATATATATATATATATATATATATATATATATATATAAGTAATTAAAAGTTGTCAACTTAATAACTTGACCACACCCATATTAATTTTTGATAGGATTGTGACTTTTTACTACATTAATATAGTTAAAATAATGAATAAGTTCATTTAAATACCTTTAATTTCTCAAATCAAAATAAAAATTGCATTTTTTTTTTGTTTCCTTCAGATATTAGTTATTTTTAGCAAGAACTTTGAATTCGTGCCTGAAGAATATATAAGCTAAAGTTCCTGAGTGTTATATTGTTATTTTGAAAATACATGTGATTTATAATAAGCAAGAAAATTAATTAACAAGAATGGAATATTTTGGTGCATTTATTATTAATATTTTTTCCATGAACCTCAGAACAAATATTAAGAAATTGTTGTTAGAAATGTAGCAGGGTATTCCTTAATTAAATCTATCTGTGTCTGTGATAACTAACGAACCAAAAGGTTCTTCCAAACAGACATTTGTAGCTAGCTTTAACAAGAAAACAAAAAATAACGTTGGTGTCATGTTATAACATCTTGTTTCAATACTCTTCCTCACAAAACATACTGGGCAAAAAGAGGATCCACCATTCCCAACTTTTGTTTGCATTGCAAAAGTTGGGAAGGGTTGTTTGAATCTTGTTTATTTTTCCATTGTTTTGTTATAGCTTTCTCATCCAAATCAAAAACCAAGATAATCATTTATATAGATACATACATACGTATACGTAGATACATTCATATTACATACTTTGCACCTTGTGAATGATAATGAAGAACATGACAAAACGATCCTTAACCACAGAGATGGAACGCAACGTGAGGCAAATGCAGAAGCTGATTGAAGATAACGGAGATTCCTTTGCGGAAAAGGCTGAGATGTATTACAAGAAGAGGCCAGAGTTGATCTCTCTTGTTGAGGAGTTCTACCGGGGCTACAAATCTTTGGTTGAACGTTATGATCACAGTCCCACATCGTGTGATCTTCAATCACAGGCTTCTTCTGGTGTTTCAGATTGTGGTTCTGAGATGGCTTCTCCCTCTCCGAGGAAGATGGGGCGTCGCATATCCCCCAACCGTGCCCCGGGGTTCGATGTGTTTCTGGGTTCTGGTGGGAACGGGAATGGTTTTGATGCATGTCAAAAGGATGGGGATGGTTCTTCTACTTTGACAGAATCTGATGAGGATTATTATGATGATAGTTCTTCAATGAACAGCTTTTCAGGATTCTTTGGGAATGGAAACGATCAGAATGGTATGAACAGAAGGGTGATGGAATTGGAGATTGAGATACCGTCTGAGGGGAAAGAGAAGGTGTTGAATGAGGAGGAACGTGTGAAAAATGGTGAGGATTTTGGTGCAAGGATCAATGCGTATGAAGAAGAACTAAGGAATGTGAATGAGAAGTTGAGGGTTTCTGAAGGGGAGATTAGTAAGCTGAAGAATGAGGTTGAAATGTACAGATCAAAGGAATTAAGGAATTTGAAGGGTGGCGTTGGATTATCTTCAAGTGTAGAAGGGGTGAGGATGGGAGGGGAATCCTTGGAGTTGAAGAAACTTGAGGAGGAGCTAAGGATGAGCAATGAAAAACTTGAGTCTGCGGAAATGCAAGTTACTAAAACGTTTGAAACTATTCAGCAATTGCAGGAAGAGTTTGAGTTGGCTCAGAAGGACATTGCTTCTTGGAAAATAAAGTTCAACGCTCAGAAAAGAGAAAACTCAAGACTGGTAGAGAGGCAAGCAAAGATGAGAACTAATGTAGCAGAGAGGGATAGTGAGGTGAGGGATTTAAAAGCTCTTCTGTCTGATGTACAACAGAAAGTGTTCTTTGAGAGATCAAGTTTGAAGTCTGAAATAACGAGGTTGTTGGGAGAAAAGAGTGTTTTAGAGCAGAAGATGAAAGAATGGGAATGTCAATGCCAATGTTTAGAAGGAGAGATAAAAAGAATGGAGTCTGAAAAAACAGAGAGGGTGAAAGGAAAAAGTGAAAGTGGTGAGGGTTTGAAAATAGAGAAAGAGAAGCTGAGTGCAGAAGTTGGTGCACTTAAGAAAGTGATAGAATCAAGAGATAATGAGATTGAAGAGGGTCGTAAAGAAGTGGAAGAACTAAGATCAAGAGGTAAGATACTAGAGGAAGAGATCGAGAGGCAAAGGGTTGAAATATTAGGAGGAGCTGAAGAGAAACGTGAGGCCATAAGGCAGCTATGCTTCTCACTTGAGCATTACAGAAATAGGTATGATATGCTTTGCCAGGCTTTCAGAGGAAACAAGAGGCTTCCTGTTTCGACCACCTGATATGTCAACTTGTACAATCTTCCTGCTGTGTATTACAATCTGTCTGTCATGTGTTTCTTATACTTTGTGGTGTGTGATGTGTATCACCCAAGTTTACGAGAATTTAGAACTTAGAAGTCGTAGTCATGTTTCATGGTTTGTGATAATGTCGTTTCTTTGCATATATTGGTTCAGTTAGGAAGCTCTGCAGGACCATCTCTTCTTGAGGAGGAGGCCCGTTAGAAGATTAATGGAAAACTGGTTAGGTTTGTATGCTCTCCATCTTTCTGTTTAGTTGGAAGTTGGTTGTGCTGCATAAGTAAGAAATTATGTCGTCGTTCAGTTCAGAACAATATGTGATAATATCTCATTATCATGAGTTGTATTCTTATAATTTCGTGATGTATTTTACGATTATAATTTATTTTATGTCACTTTCCTCATATATATAAAGTGAGAACGATGTCCTTTGTTTCTGCATTCAGAGATTTTATATAGAAGCTACTCGTTACTGAAATCACAGACTAAAACTTATAATAAAACTTATTATAAATGTTACATTTTGTACACATATGGTACATGGACAATAAAATCCACCTCATTCAACTGTTACGCAGTGGCGTTGTGATGTTCAGAGATTTGAATGGAAACCAACTTCATGGTGTCTTCATATGCAGCGAGAAAGGGGTACAATGCCACACAATTATTCTCATTTGATATGGTGATTGTGATAAACAATCAAAGGTGAAAGATAAATCCCTACCACTACTTTCTCAAGATTGCTTCGTTAATCTCGAACATTTGAATCCTTTTAAATCTTATATAAGATTTTGCGGAGAACATCTAATATTTAAGCCTTAAAAACGTTGCGTCAAGGCCTCTTTACGATTAGTTGAGTGGCATGCTCAACACAGAAAAGTTTCAGTGAACATTTATTTCGCGGATAGTCTATGAAAGCTCAAAAGTGCCAACAGAGAAACATAGTTGCGAAATGCAGCAAGCAGGGTATATATACATTTCATGATGATGATGAAATATCTATGCGAATAGAGGAATATTTTTTTGACGCAAAACAATTAAAAAAGAAAGAAAAAAAACTTGAATATTTCTACGATTACAAAAGATGCACTACCTATATGACTACTCTACAAACCACCTAAGAGTCTAGCAAGCTACTTGTGACTAGTGTGCTAGCTACCTACCACAACGATGCCAAACAACACGTAGCGTAGACTTGGAATGTTAACTAGAAACTTCTCCATCACCGTCATCTTAGAAGCAACAGGCCTATAAATGCACTTGGTCTGAAGAGCGTATCATATCAATAATGCACCAGCACTGCAAAACACAAACAATATGCACGATGGAGAGCAAAAAAATGTAGAAAAACCAGAGACAGACCGCTGAGAAGATGGAAACAAACCCGCCACAAAATAAATAAATAAATGTCATATATCACCCACCTTAAGGGCTTTATCAGGTGTCATCAATCAAATATGGGAAGCACCAGACAACACACATTAATCGTCCCAGGCACTATCTGCTGCGCCCTCTCTTTTAATGTTTGCGGCAGTAATCATGAATTTATATTTATCTTCGATGTTAATTGAAGCAGCTCCCAATCCTAACTGTTTGGATAAAGCAATATTTGCCTCTTTTTGTGCAGCTGCTGCTTCTTTCTCCTTCCGTCTAGCAACCTACAAATCAAGGGTACAAAGTCAACCGTGACATATAAGGTTCAATACAGTATATTGAAAATGAAAGTTTTTTGGGAGAAATTGAGCATCTTGGACCGTCAGACCCAAACCTACAGCGCCTATGTATACTAACTAATCTAGGTAAAAAAAAATCAATATAGATGTATAACAGTCTAGCACAAGCCCACCTCAATAAAGCTACTAATACCGTAAGACTTCTAAACCACTAGTTACCTGTTTGGTATATCTTTTAATATATGGGTAAAAATTCAGTTCTTGAACTTCTACCCTCATTTTTTACGGTTTGCCAAACGAACTCCAAGAATCTTAAAATTATGGCAGAATAAAAAATATAGTACCTTTCCGGTTGCAAATGTCAGCGTGTTCCCAGATTCGGCGTCAGCTATTGCCTTCCTTATATTTGCAACAAGGAACTAAAGAGAAGAACCATATTAATGTTAAAATCTATAGAACAATACAGTTCACTTTTTACAAAGAAAAAGGAGAGTGGCAAGCACCATGTCACGATCAGTGTAAAATGAAGTAGCTAAGCCAGTTGATCCTGCACGCCCGGTCCTTCCAATCCGGTGTACATAATCTTCCATGGTCTATAATTGAGGCAGCCATAACTGATGCTTCAGGTATGCATTTGTCAAGAAAATTAAATTTGACTGAAAAATACCAGGCACATGAGATGCCAACATAGCAGTAGCAGAAAGGCAATCCACAAACAGTGGAAAATACCTGTGCGCTTTCTGATAATCTTTTCCTACTGTATTACAGATAAAATTCAGTCATCTCAATTAGTATATGCTTGAAGCAGAGATACCTTGGGAAGATCTAGATTGATGACATGGGACACTCCAGTGACATCCAAGCCACGGGATGCAACATCAGTGGCAACCTGAATCGTACAATATAGTTAGTGGATAAAAAGTACCTGAGCCTTTTTAAAGTAATTATGCAAAATTGTTAAGATTTCAATATTTTAACAAGAATTACCAAACAGTGTGTTTGGATAAGGTATTTTAAGAGGGTAATTCCATTTATTTTGAGAACTTGAAATACTTTATGACAAGATATATTGTTTGGGTAGGGAATTTTGAAAATTTCAAATTAAGAATTTCTAATTCTTCATACTATCAAATTCATATTTTGGTTGAGCTGTCAAAATGGGTTAGAACCCGCGAGCCAACCCGGCCCACCATGGGTTTGGGCCGAGTTGGGTTGAAATTTTTTATTAAATTTCAATACGGGTTGATTTTTGACCCGGTTCGCTTAGAACCCGGCTCACCAACCCGCAAATAAAGGGTCACACAAGTATTTTTTGTTAAGTTGAACTTTGCATTTTGGTCAGGTTAGGTTGTTTTTTTAGTCAACACATAGATAATTTGGTATTTTTTTTATTTTAGTTTTTATTTGGATTGTATTAAAGTTTATTTAGATTTTAATTATAATTATAATTTAGTTTTGACTAAAAAAAATTAAAAAAAAATTGTAGTTTTTTAATTAAGTGAACCTATGAGCCAACCCGTTTAACCTACTAACCTGTGGTGGGTCGCTAATAAGTGAGCCGGGTTGGGTTAACTCACTAAGTGATCAACCCGTTTTGACAGCTCTATTTTGGTCTTCAAAGTTTGGCTCGACCTAGGTAAGGACACATTTGGCTTGATTGGGCCAACTTAGCTCAATTTGGATCAACGCCTACTTGGTTCAAGTTGGGCCCAAATTGACTCAACACGACCTAGGCTCGATCGACTAGGCTTGACTCTGACCCAGGTTGACCTTACATGATTCTGACCTAGTGCTATCTTACTTGGGTTGGGCTCAATCTATCATTTCAAAGTTGAAATAATTTTGTTTAATGTAAAGTGAGAAAAAGTTTTGCAAATATAAAATAAACAAATCTTCAAGAACTTTGACCAAAAATTAACATCAATCAAGATCAATTACAAAAAATTATCAATATTGACTTTTTTTAATTTTTGACAATTACTTGATATTTAAATATTTTTTGAATTTGATGGTAATTGAAACACTTTATCCAAACAATATATTAATCATGCATAAAATACAACATGGTACCTTAATGGGCTCACTAAATTAAACAGCAATTAGATATTTTTATCATAACAGTAACAACTTTGCCCTTAACATTTTCTTCTTTCTCCGTGTTGAGAATAAAAAGATAATATAAACTTGGAGGGCTTTAGAGATCCCTCTTGTTATAATGATAGAAAGTGATACAATGGAAGATGAAAGATAAAAAAAACTATCCTAGATTTCTAGGTACAACTCATAGAGTGCACTAGACTCATAGGTACAGTTAGAAGTAGTTCCCAACACACTACTCCCTGCTTTAGACTTAATAATTACTCTAACATACATAAATTTAACAATTATTCTAACACTCCGTTTGATACAACAAGAAATGTCATTTTTAGCAATCAGGGAATAAAACAAGCCCAACACTATATTTAGACAAGCCACAGCAGGGTTATTTTCAACAATGTTTTCAATACTGCTAAATAATGTAGAGAATATCAGATTTTAGACAGGAAGAAATGCTAAAAAACTTGAGTAATATGCAGTGGTAGGAGAGATTACCAAAATGTTGGTAGAGCCACTACGAAAATCATGCAAGGCAGCCTCTCTTTCACTCTGACTGCGACCACCATGAAGAGAAACTGCAGATAATCCTTGAGCTACCAATGCTTCAGCAACTTCATCGCACCTTGTCTATGTACACATTAAAAAAGAAATAACAAGAAACATATACACATCAATTTTCAAACAATCTATTCAGATTTTCAAGACCGTAAAATATAAACTTCATGTATGAATCTCAAGCATAACTATCTATGATTTCCAATTTTTGGAACTAATCCACTTAGATCTTCAATACCCAGACTTGAGACTGGGAAATATGAAAAATATTTCCAAAAGAGCTTAATCATATCTTAGCTGATTCATCCGTTTACATAGATTCTTACATTGCAATGGTGGTAGCCATTCTTCATTGGGGTCTTCATCAATTACATATTAAAATTATGAAGAAGTCTACATGATGCATCCTCTTGGGTTTGTTGTTCAAGGGGAGTTTGGTTTGGTTTGTAAGTTGTCTCGAACAATCTCCCCATGCTTGCTTTGGAAAGTTTAACCACATTGTTCAATCCTTTGGATTGAAACACAATGAGGCAAACCACTTTGTTTTCTATTGTCATACCTCCCTTGGAAAAAATGTGTACTTAATAATGTATGTTGATGATATTGTTATTATTGGGAATGATGCTACTAAAATCTGTCAATAAAGGAATACCTATGCAATCATTTTCAGATCAAGGATCGTGGAAATCTCAAATATCTTTTGAGCATAGAAGTAGCTCAATCAAAGAAAGTAGTAAAATGGCTCAAAGGAAATATGCTTGACATCAAATAAGAGACAGAATAGGTTTTCTCTAACCTAGAGAGATATAGAAGACTGATTGAAAAACTTATATATCTCATATTTACCAGACCATATTACCATATTTGTCTTTTGCAGTTGGAGTTCCTTCATGCAAAATCCTTGTATTGATCACTAGAATGTTGTCATTCCTATTCTAAAATATCTCAAAAAGACTTCAGGACAAGGACTACTCTATGAAGATAAAGGGAATACCCAAATCTTTGGATGTTATAACACTGATTGGGCTAGTTTTCCTATAGATAGATGTAATAGTAAAATGTTGTTACCCGATCATCTATTGAAGTTGCGTATAGAGCAATGGTATCCCTCACTAGTGTGAGATTATATACAAGAATTAGATTTTTGTGACATTTAGGCGATGAAGATGTATTGTAATAAATAATCAAGTTGCTCTCCAAAATGTTTCCAATTCAATGTTCCATAAGAGGACCAAACACATTGAAATTGATTGTCATTTTATTTGAGAAAAGTTGTTGTCCAAAGAAATCTATAGTAAGTTTGTTCGTTCCAATGATCAACTTGCGGATAAATTATAAGAATCCTTGAAAGGTCCTCGAATTAAATTTATTTGTTCCAAGCTTAGCATATACAATTTGTATGGTCCAACTTGAGGGGAAGTGTTAAAATAAATAGGATTTATTGTAAGAAGTTATGTGTTTTGTGTTGGACCTAATTCCTAGATGTATCTTTTTGAATTCTCTTTTCTTCCCTCTCATACATTGTATTTGATGTATCCAAAGTGATTATAAATATGAAATCATAAGAGAAGGAAACATACTCTCTCAATTTTATTCTAATTCCTTTGTATTATCTTCAACTACATTGATGCATATCAGGGACACAAAACAAAGCATACCTTCCTCTCAACAAACACAATTGTTAATGGAAATGGATGACCACATTTTTCAGCCTGTGATGCATCCTCTACAAGTAAGTCTAGAAGTCGGTCAATCTACAAGAACAATATAACATCTCAGAACAGAGGCCAAAAGAAAGAGCAAATAAAGGTAAAAATATCATGGAAAATGACCATGCCATATCATGGGGTCAAAAATGCAAATAAACAACCTAATTTGTCACTATTCTCAAATTTCTTCACCCTAATCACTACACCTTTGCTCATCACATCTCATTCTACCAATACTTCTTTAATTTTATGCACATGTGTACCTCATGGTAAGTATTTAAGAACTTGTGTGAAACAACAATTTTCAGTAAAAACAGTCCCCCTCCAGAAACATGCATAATGAAAACAGAACCTAGAAACATTAAAAAAAAAATCTTTGAAATCAATGACTGCCTTCTAGGAAGCATGAAACTAAACTTTTAGTCCAACTATTCACATATATGCTTCATTTTTAAAGTAAATAAACAAACCTTCTCGTTTTCGGAAATTTTCACAAGCGTTTGCGAAACATTAGTTGTTGGGCTACTCACTTTCCCCACCTTCACTTGCACTGGGCTAGCCAAGTACTCCTGAAATCGAACAAATGATTGGTGAACCCCAAAATTATTCCTTCCACAGCTGAGCATACAAAGAAATATATTGCTAAAATATAATATTCTTCAAAAGAATGTATTTTGGGGATATATTTAATTTTAAGGAAGAGAATCATGGAAGAAAAAGATAAAATATAAAATCCTAAAAAGAATAACTATACTTCAATTACAACACATCTAATGTGCTACATGTTATGATCAAGTAGCTAGGCTGCTTACAAAGTTATGCGAAAAGCAAATAATTAATGATAGAATTATTATTGCCTAAGCATTTTTCCAAATCAGAATACCAAACTTCATTATTTTAGAATTTGTATAAAGGAAAAAGTAACAACGTTGAAAATTTTCTATCAACAATGAAGGAAACCTAACCTTTGCTAATGCTTCAATCTCCACAGGCATTGTCGCACTAAAAAGCAATGTTTGATGCTTCTCTGGAAGACTTCTCATTACCTGAGGATAATATAGAATATTCATATTTTCTTGAGTAATCTAGAAAAGGCAACTATTATTAATTTAACACGAGAATGTTATATTGAAACAACATAAAGGTTATCATCATATTAGAAATATTGCTGATAACCCATTCAAATGGGACCATAATATATATACAAAAATAACATAAATTTCAAGCATGGTCATAACAGCTAGATCACAAAAATCAAACTAAGGTACAAACTAAATAAAAGTTATAGAAGATTAAATTGGAGTATGAAAATCAAGTTTTGTCCAAAAAGAGAGACCATTTTCATTGCTAATTTTTCTTCAAAAAGTGTAACATTGTAACCTCTCTATGCTTTCTGATGGAAGGACATCTTCTCCAGTTAAATGCTTAAAGAACTGCAACTCAATATAACTAGTTCTAGTGTAGCGTCATTGGCTTGACTTCAAAGTTCAATGACAGAAACAATTTAAATAGAAAGTTACGAGGAAACAACCGTTTTGAAACACCGTATAGAGAGCACAAACACCACAAATAGGTCACACTAGTTATCTTACATTAGGTATGAAGCCGTCAAGAAAATAAAGGAGAGTCCAAATACAAGCAAAAAGCTAAAAATACAGACCTCTCTTATCTGTGGTTCAAACCCCATATCCAGCATTCTATCTGCTTCGTCTAGAACAACAAAAGAAATTCTAGAGAGGGAAGTATTGCCTTGTTGCAAGTGATCAATGAATCTTCCAGGCGTGGCAACTGCTATTTCAACCCCAGCTCTAAGTTCCGCCCTCTGTTATAGAGACCAGAAAGAGAACACAGAAAACTTTGTTACCTTCAAGAAGGGGAGTTGAATGAACTTGAAATAAAACTTGTTACAAGACTCCTTGAAGCAGAAAGTTTTGCTTTGTTGGACACTATTTACAAAGTCCCCAGTACCAGTTCTTAAACTAGCCTCTAATCTATGAAACACAGTGATACATGCATTTCCTCCAAATACAAACATGAAAGAGCATCCACTACCACTACTCAGAGATACTTCACTATAGAAGTATCCAGTGTTAGACTTGGCAACTACATATCTTGATTTGAATGTTGCATTTGCACAGTTATAATTGTACATCTGTACGTTTTATAAATTTTAAACATACATAACTCCGTATCCTGCAAGCATTGTATTCTACACATTTTAAGAATAGTTGTATCGACAAATTGGAAACAAATCATATAAGTGCATCATACAAATAACATAAATATCAGCACATCAGTAGAGCTAGCTCTGCAAAACTGAATACACAGCATCTCCAAGTTTCTAAGGAAAAACATTAAAATGATACTAAATATTACAAATGCTTATGCATAATTAACATACAAAGACTTTTATGATGCTCTCAGATCATACTTAACACAATGGCAAAAAAAACAAATAATACCATCACTTATCTTTATGAAAATTTTTAAAACAGCAGGAGAAATAGCCAAGAAATAAAGATTATGTCCACATTTATTACCTGCTTCTCAATGTTAGTTCCACCCACAACAATAGCAGTTTTTAATGACTCAAGGGATCTGCTAAAAGCTTTAACCTACCAAAAATCAAAACAAGAATGAATAGATAAGCTGATAGTTGGAGAAAGGAAAAACATTAAGTATGAAATGACCTGATGTAGAACATGTTCTTTTCAGGCATAGTACGAGAGATGTCAAGCTCAACAAAACAACATATAATTCAAAAGTAAGATAGCAAGAATCTTGTACTAACACAGACAATATTTATTAAGATCCCAATTCAAAAAGGTAAAAGCATAGAGAATAGACAAACTGCGAACCTAGGTATATGAAAATTATTAGGAGATAGTTTAAAAATCATTACATGATGGGAGAAACAAACAATAATTTTGTCTCCAAATTACCCATTATTCATCCACAACAAAAACAAATACATATATCACCTCTTTTTCTATTTGTTGAGCAAGTTCTCTGGTAGGAGCCAAAACTAATGCCAGAGGACCATCATTGCGCCGAATTGAAGGTTGGGCTAAGCAATGCTAAAAAATGAAGGAGAAAAATTAAATCACAACTAAAAGGTTGATCATTTACATTTGGCTTGTTTTTTCACAAATATACAGTATCTAAAGATGAGTCCAGTCCAATATGCCATGTCTAATAAGTTCCGACCTGTATCATAGGAATTGTGAAAGCTGCAGTCTTTCCACTACCAGTTTCAGCACAACCTAATAGATCCCTTCCACTGAGAGCAATTGGCATGGCTTGTGCCTGGATCGAAGTTGGCCTGGTGTATTCATGGTAAGCAATATCCTTCATGATACTTGAGTCCAAACACTGAGAACAAGAAGTTCACAATTGCAAACACATTTGCAACAAATTAAATAACAGTTCCAAAAAAAAGGGTGCAAATAGCTCATAATTACCTAGCAAAGTATGAATACGATTAAATATTAACAAAACTAAATACCATATCAGTAAACGACTCTATTGGTGCAGGTGCAGGAGGAGAATCAGATGCAACAGTAACGTCAAGATTAAGCCGAGAACGGACCTCTTCAATCTGGACATGACAAGCACATGAATTTCAGTAACCAATATTTGTTTGTCTAGTCACAAAAAAGACAGATCAGCAAGACAACCAAACATCGAGATAAAATAACAACACGATAAATAACAACTCTATTGAAGGCATCGGAAAAGAGTACAAATTGAGACTGTCAAATCAAAGCACATGAAAGAGGGAAAGATTATTAGGTCAAAGTATAAAAGAGAAGGACAAGCAAAAGGAAAAACTCATCAGCGTTCAGTAAACTGAAGAAGAAGAAGAAGAAGAAACTCTGTAATAGTCCTCAATCAACCACAAAGTTGAAGCAAACTTCACTCATTTATTTTCACAACATATATCCTACCCGTACCAGGCATAGTTTCATACTAAATGCAGACAACCTTCCAACAGAGATGTCAACCTTAATAGTCATGTTAAATTCTTCAGCTAGACCAAAAAAAAAGCCCTTACTTCATGACAATACCACACCGCCGTACAGTTTCAAATTCAAACAAAGCCTTCAACTTTATAAAAGTAGTTAAAAATAACTCGGATTGTCATCGTTACAAGCAAAGCAATGCATTTCACTATAAGCCTCGCTCAGATTAATCCGAACCCTCAGTCCTCGTAATCAGCTTCCTGAACTGACAAGCAAATTAGCAATTCCCCCAAACACGCACGCACTTCAATTGAAACACAATTTTCCTCCGCCGAGATTCAAGAAAAACCCTAACCACGCGAATTTGAAAACAAACTCACATTGGTCCCAAAAAAATATCGAAATCAAAACATTACACGCAAAGGTCAATGAGAAGCCCGTGAGATACGAGACTGAACAGAAAAGACGAGAAAACAGAGATTGGATTGCGACCTGCTCCGGAGTCATGCGCGAAGCGCGTTCAGAGGGTTGCCATTGCGGGAAAACGGGGTCAGGGGTGGCGAAAATCCTCGGGGACGGAGGTGCGGCAGAGCTCCGGCGAGAGGCATTGTGGAAGGTGGGGAGCGAGGGAGAGCAATTGGCGTTGGTGTTGTTGTTGTTGGAGGTGAATGCGAGCTTGTGGTGATTGTTATGGTGGTGATGGTGGTTGTTGTTGTTGTTGTCTAGGGTTACGGAGGGGGTTCTGGCGGTGGCGACGGCGGCGGAGCCGTTATTTCGGAGGTGCGGAGGCACATACGACATCGTTTGGCGTAATCTTGTTGTTGTTGTAGTTGCTCTTCTGGGTAAGAAATAAAAGGGGTGAGGGAGTGAAGTGAGATATGATAACGATAATAACGAAAGAACGATGATGAGTGTCCTCACTCTCTCTCTATGGGCTTACAACTTCACGTTCAAACCCAAACTACGAACAAAAACTAGCTATGACCTATCGCACAAAACCACATCTGAATTATAAAAGCAAGATCTTTTCTTGATCAAAATTTAGAAATAAAAATATATTTGTTTTCTAAATTTTTTTCCTTTAAATTTTTTCTATGTTTAATTCGTAAAAATGTAAAAAATAACATTTAAGAATCTTATAATTTGGTTAGTTCAACGTGGTTTATTAAATATTATTTTAATTTTTAAATTTTAGCGTAAAATTAAAATTCGTTTATTTTACATTTTTAATAGGTTTTGATCTCAAACTTTAAAAATTAACAAATATAATTTTTTAATCTAAACAAGTTCATTTTTTTATATGTATTTTAGAATGATGTTTGAGTTGTCTTTGAATTCACGTGAACAATTTCTTCTTTCAAGTATGTTGATAATTTGACCTTCACCTCTTTTATCTGTTTTTGAGGTTTTAATTTTGCTTTGATCATGATCAAAACTCTAATTTGTACATGTGTTCTTGGGTTTTGGTTCCTTTTGGCTGAAATGGGTTTTTAAAGCTCAAAAAATTATCTTGGGGGTTCTTAATTATCTTAGTTTTGGTCTACGTTTGAGGTGAGAGAAGCTATTCTCTTTTTATGGAAATAAATTTGTCTTGCATGTTATAATTTGATATATTGAATTGCTTGAAATTGTTGTGTTTGATGTGTTGATTTGATGAGCACATCTTAAATGTTAATGGTTTGGGGTTCCGGTTTTTGCAGGTTGAGAATAGTGAAAATTTGTTATTTTAGCTTAAGCGATAGTCTTCTAGCTTAAGCGAGAAAAATCTAGTTTAAGCGAGAGTTTTTGTCGCTTAAGTGAAAATTTCTAGTTTAAACGAGAAAATCACTGAAACTCTTTTTGTTTCTGTTTAATTTTAGCTCAAACGAGAATCTTTAGTTTGAGTGAGAGCTCATGTCGCTTAAACAATAATCTCTAGCTTAAGCGAGAGCAATGTCGCTTAAGCGAGAATTTCTAGCTCAAGCGAGAATTGCTGCAAAATTTTTAAATTCCTTATTTTTAACTTGTGATTGACTGCGTTAATTTTAAAAATATGATTTATGAAGCTATGCATGAATGATGTGGTATTTTTGAGACTTGATTTAGTATGTTGTTGCAAAATATGTGATTGTTTGATATTTCAAATTTGAGATGGAATTATTGATATGTGAATATGAAAATATGATCAAGGATGTATACAATTATGAAAGTATTATTGTGGAACTGTGATAATAATGGGTTTATGAATATATATATATATATATATATATATATATATATATATATATATATATATATATATATA